>Ga0114922_10000006_pt1 | contig 213106 bp, 173 predicted proteins | sample AartaG_FD_100975 | JGI IMG/M metagenome (GOLD analysis project Ga0114922, IMG submission 100975) | Deep subsurface microbial communities from Aarhus Bay to uncover new lineages of life (NeLLi) - Aarhus_00045 metaG | ecosystem: Environmental > Aquatic > Marine > Oceanic > Sediment | place...
ATTTTAGCCTAAAAGGGTTAAAAGTTCCCCCATTTTTTTGCTTTTCCACTTGTGATTTTATGTAACTAGTAGATATGATTAGTCTTGCATGCTTCTTGCCCTAATTTTTGGGGGAACTCCTGGACCAGAAACCAGGGAAATTTCCTTTTATATCTTCCTTTTCCGACAGAGCCATTTTTAAGTGTGGCCGACATTATAAAAAAAGCTAAAATTGACGAATCAAACATTCCAGAAGTCCTGGATATTATCGCTGCTTTGCTCAACCACAAAATAATTGAAAAGAGATAACAAAAGAAATCCTATCGTGCTCAAATGATAAAATCATCTAGTGACTGTTGACGGGTACTGTGAAGTAAAAGTAGTCGTAAATAAAACGGCTGATTTTAGCGATTTTTTCCTCTATTTCCTTGGTTTTTCCTTCTGCCGTATCTTTAAAAAAGATGGAAACTGCCACATGTCCCAAGCCGTCAGGAAGATAAATGATCCCGACATCATTAACCGTACCCCCAATGGTCCCGGTTTTATGCGCTACAGCGGTCCCAGGAGGGAGTTCGCCCTTGATTCGTCCCTTGCCTGTATCACATTTGAGCATAACATCAATAATAAAATCACAACTTTTTTTATCCAGAATTTTTTTTGTGAAAATTTTCTCCAAAAGATCGGTCATGGCTCTCGGAGTGCTTTGATCCAGCAAGACCGAACTAAATTCTTTTTGGGCTTGTTTTCCTAAATCAGGATCTTTTTTCAGCTTCTGGCGGTAGGAAGCGATCACTTCGTCTCTGGTTTTGCCTTTATGCGCTTCGAAATCGAGCCCAATAGCATCCATAATCAAATGCTGACATGAGCGGTTAAGTGTAATACCTTCGATTCCAAAGGATTTAAGTCTGGCATTGATGTTTTCAGGTCCAAGTTTGTTGAACAAAATATCTGTCGCGGAATTATCACTGATCATCATCATCATGTTGGCCAGATTGCGGAGAGACAAGGTTATCCCCGGGGCATCCAAATTTGCAAGCATCCCGCTTCCCAGGTGCTGGTCGGTTTTTTTTATGCGGATTTCATCCTCCAACGAAAATTCACCCTCTAATACCCGCGCCATCAGCTCGACAAAAATAGGCACCTTAAAGACTGAGGCCAGGGGAAAAAACTCATCGCTATTAAGGGTAATATTTTCTCCCGACTCTATATGGGTAGCAGCCAGACCGACTTTCCCTTCCATCCCGCTGGTGACACGTTCTATCTGCAGAAGAAGCCGCTTTATCCCCTGGGGAGGATTATCCTGAGAGAATCGAACTGCTGAAACCAAAGGCGATCCTAACATTAAAATACAAAGGAATGCGATAACGCGTGATTTTTTCATGATAACCTCCTAGCTTTATTATAGGCCTCTCTTATTTTAGTTCAATGAGGTTCATCACAATAATCCGCAATATTAGTAAACAAGTTGAATATGTTTAGCATTTCACCTTAATTACGCCGTATTCTTCGAGCAGTCCTACAATATCAAGGATTTCAGGTGAATGGATCTTATCCACTCCTGTTTTTTGCATGATCTCCGCTATAGTCAGGAATTCTGCTGTGGGAAAAGGCAGTTGGAAGAGGAATTTCCCCTGGGGGATTGTCAGGTTGATTTTCCTTTCCTTACGATCCCGTCCCTCTCCGATCCAGATGACAACATTGCTAAAATAGGGATCGTATCGCGCTGTCGTGAACCTGGCTCCCGAATCTTTATTCTCGCGTATTTTGTTAGATAACTTCCCTTCAGGCTGCTTTTGTTCCAACAAGAAGGCCAGGTCGATGTCCATGGCGATTTTTTTCTTTATCAGAGAATAACGGAAATAAGGGCGCTTTTTTTCGTAAACCTCTTTTTTTGAAAGAATACCTAAAGAGGTCATAGCTTCCAGGAAATCTTGAGCAGTTTGAATATGAAGGTTCAGCCTCGATGCCGCTTCTGAGGCAGAAATATCTCTATAGTTTACGAGCAGCCTGAAAATCTCTTCTGCATAGTCTTTTGAGAAATAGGCTCCCAATTTAGCAGCGGTTTTAAAATCCATTTTTACTTTGCACCTGACTTTAATTCGACGATTATTCGGCTTTCCAATCCCTTTTTATAGTACTCCAAGAACCGCATGAAGACATCACCTAAAGATGCACACAGATGGTCAAAGGTCAGCTCTTCTTTAAACCGTTTGTAATCATACTCGGAAATGTGGACAGAAATATTACTCTTAAAGTCAAAAGATACATAGCTGATCTGCTGGAGGTCGGGTTCCTTCAAAGGGCTTATCCCCATGGAAAAGGCAAGTATAACAACATTTTTCTGAATGCTCGATTTGACAATTTTCTCGCCTCCCATGAACCGTGCAAATCCCCTGATCTCATCTCTTGTATACTCTGTTTTACAGGCGGAATAGGGTCGGTCTGTAAATCCGTTGAATGCATCATGAACGTGTTCGGCAGCCAGATTAAAGAGCTTGCGTGCATTGGATTCCAATTTTTCATTTCCATAAAAAACAGACCAGGTCAATACAAGTGCTCCGTAGCCGACAATAACATGGGGTATATAGGTTTTAAGTGACAAAAATGAAACCAAGAAATGCGCCATGCTGTGCCATGTCCCGGTTCCCCAGATCAGACCCAAAATCAGGTAGGTGAGCAGTTTTGTCCTTTGATATTCAATGATCCCCAAAACAATAAAAAAGACTCCGAAAGCAAAAGCGGAAAAAGGAGGATTTCCTGTTATGATGGCTTCAATCAATGCCAGGGATAAGAAGACAGCTACTGCATACGGACCGATCCGGCCTATGGGCCCCCGAAGTTTTGATCTGCTAATCATTTATCGCGCTCCTTTATTTGGGATTGCTGTTTTTTCTCTGCAGTTTCACCTTTAATGACCGGTAAAAGAAGATGGGATGGGTATTCCTTAGTATGATATATTTTTTGAACTGCTGAAACATACTCTGTTTCCATTTCATTATGGCCCCCGGTGTTAAGATTTCGGGAATACTCGGGAAAAGAAGCTGATGAAATTTCCATACGGATACGTTCGCCTTTTGAAAATGTGTTCCCTGTATGACTCAAATCAAGAGTAAATTTATATATTTTATCTTTTTCCAGAAATTCTGGAGTTGACATTGAGTTCCTGTACCGCGCTCTGAGTGCACCCCAGGTCATACCCATCGAGCTTATTTCTCCGTCTTCGGCAACTACGTATATTGTTACAAACCAGTCAGTGTCCTTTGCGGACGATGAAGCGTACAATACGGCTGAGATAGGACCGGCGATTGTCAGTGGCTGCTCAAAAGGAGCTGTCTCGTAAACTAGCATATCTTCCCTGGATGCGACCAAATTATTATAGCGTTCCAATGCTCTCTTTTTTAAAAAATCGATAAAACAAGGAGATGGATCGCCCGGATCATAGGTGTACATATCAAATGGTTTGGTTAAAGAGGATTTTTCTGTTTGCAGTTTGCCGTCACCCCCTGATGTATTCGCCCCTTTCTCAGAGGATATGTAATACTTGATAAAAGAGGTAGCCGGCAATGGGTAGGTATCTGCTTTCAGCCAGTTGTTTGGACCAAAATTAAAGACCTGGACCAGCGGTTCTTTAATAATTCCGTTATCCTTGCCTTTGAGCCAGTAATCAAACCACTTTATATACAGGTTAATAAGACCGATGTCTGCTGCTTCTCCAAGATCTTGTCCGTAGAGGTATTTTGACGATTGGTCAGTATGTTCCCAGGGGCCCATGATCATTTTGATGTATTTATTTTTAGAATGTTTTAGATGGGAATAGGCAAGTTTTGTTCCCCTGTTACCAGGATCGAACCACCCGGACTGAAGAAATACAGGAATATCGAGTTCTTTAAGCTTTTTTAGATAATTAACCTTTTTCCAGTACGAATCATCAGTATTGTGTTTAACCCATCTCCGCCAGTATGGATTTTCTTTCCCAAGGATCTTTTTATCAAGATCGATGACAGGAAGAAAACTCAAGATGCTGTTCCAGTCTTTTGTAAAAATTTCTTTTGCTTTTTTCTGCATATCCGCTACTGTTTTTGAATTTTCAACAATATCAACCCATCTAATATTACCTCCCATAACCAGCACACCGCCTTCATACGGCATATTATCGAACGGCGTTGCCGAACTGATATTGGGAATAAGGGTTACAAGGTGAGGCGGTTTCAGGATTGCAGCGGCATACTGCACATATGCTGAATAAGATCCGCCATACATACCGATTTTACCCGATGACCAGTCCTGGGCAGCCAGCCATTCAATGGAGTCGTAACCGTCTTCTCCTTCAAAAATAAAAGGTTCCCAATCCCCCTGTGATTCAAACCGGCCTCTGACATCCTGAATAGCGTAAACATAATCCTGTCTTGAAAAATAGGCCCCGTAAGGTTTAAGAATGGCTTTATTGTAGGGAGTTCTCATCAGAATCACTGGAAAAGGCCCGTTCTCATTCTTAGGAAAATACAGGTCTGTGGCCAGTTTTATTCCATCCCGCATGGGTATTTCGATTTTTTTTTGGCCATAAATATCGCCTGCGAGAAGGATGACTAAAAAAACAATCGTCATCCCTATAGCAGTATTTTTTCGCTTGGATTTATTTACCGTGGAATTTTGATAGATGTTTTTCATTTTTAAGATCGCCTCCTATTCTTTGTATTCTTCATTTTTTATGTAGTATACATACATTGTACTTTGTTGTCAAGGAAAAAATAGACCTTCTAGGATGTCAGGCGCGTGCCTGTGGTATTGACAGAAATCCCAATAACCGTTAAAGTTCAGCTTGGATCATATGAATCACCGGAGAAAAAAGATGCATGATACACTCCCAGAGATACTGCTTCATTCCCTCAAATCATACCCAAAAGATACCCTGATGCTGTATAAACAGGGATCAGACTATGTTCCTCTTTCCAGCCGGGATTTTGCCAACCGGATCAAACGGCTCTCTTTGGCGTTACAGGATATGGGAGTGCAACCGGGGGACAAGATCATTCTGCTGGCAGAAAACGGACCCCAATGGACTATGACAGATCTAGCCATTCTTTGTATAGGTGGAGTAACAGTGCCGGTCTACACGACCCTAATCCCTGAACATATCAAATATATAATCAATGACTCCGACGCCCAAATTGTTTTCTGTTCCGATCAAGCCCTGTGGGATAAAGTTAAGGAAGTGCGGCCCGACCTGAATAAAGTAAAGCACTACATCACTTTCTATAAAAATGATGACTCAGGGATTTTTTCCCTCCCCCAACTCCTGGAACAGGGAAAAGAAATAGAACATAACCATCCTGACCGGTTCGAAAAAACCGCCTTGCTGGTTCAGCCTGCAGATCTGGCTTCGATCATTTATACTTCAGGAACCACTGGCACGCCAAAAGGAGTTATCCTCACTCACAGCAATTTCACCAGCAATGTAAAAACCGTAAGCGGCCTGCTTGATCTCAGGGAAACGGATACTGTGTTTTCATTCCTGCCCTTATCCCATGTTTTTGAACGCACAGTTACTTTCGGCTATTTATATAACGGCTGTACCATTGGTTATGCCGGGAGCACAGAGACAATAGCGGATGATATTTATAAAATCAAACCGCATGTCTTTGCCAGTGTTCCCAGATTGTTCGAAAAGATATATGCCAAAATCATGGATGGCATTTTAACGGGTTCTGCTCTAAAAAGAAAAATATTTTTTGGAGCGATCAAAACCGGCAAAACTTACAGCCGAAAAAAACTGACCAATCGACCCATCTCCCTGTTTCTGCAGATCAAGCGGCTTATTGCCAATAGATTAGTGTTTTCCAAGATAACCGACCGGATCGGAGGAAGGGTAAGATTTTGTGTTTCAGCCGCAGCTCCCTTGGCAAAAGATATTGCGGAATTTTTTCACGCCGTTGGTTTGGTTATCCTGGAAGGCTACGGTTTAACAGAGACTTCCCCCTGCAACACTATGAACACCATGGAAAGCCTAAAGTTCGGCACAGTGGGCAAACCCATCCCGGGAGTTAAAATACGGATTGCTGAAGACGGCGAGATTTTAACCCAAGGGCCGAACGTAATGAAAGGGTATTATAAAAATTTAGACTGGACCAATGATGTTCTGAAAAACGACTGGTTTCACACCGGGGATATAGGCTTTTTCGATTCGGACGGATTCCTGGTTATTACAGACCGCAAAAAGGATATCATCATCACCTCAGGGGGGAAAAATACAGCCCCCCAGCCTACAGAAAACATGCTGCGCATGAGCCCTTACATAGCCAATGCCGTTGTTATCGGTGACCGGAGAAAATTTTTATCCGCTTTGATCGTGCCCGATTTTGACAAGATCAAAGAATATGCCCGCAACAACAATATCTCTTATACCGGTCTTAAGGACCTGGTAAAAAATTCCCTGATCGTCAAGTTTATAGAAACAGAATTGGAAAAACACACTTCCAAGTTGTCCGCTTTTGAAAAAATAAAAAAACTGGCGCTACTGGACCGGGATTTCGAAATAGAAAAAAATGAGATCACTCCGACTCTGAAGATAAAAAGGAAAATTATCGCCCAGAAATACAGCACCTTGATAGAATCGCTTTACGCCGAATAGAGGAAAAGAGCGGGACTGAATTAAATTGGGTTTGAGCCCATTCCATTGAAATAGAAAAATAAATTCAGCTAGCAGGTCAGCGTATTATTTCTTCTCTTTGCTTTTTAACTTAAACACAACCGTCACTGTAAAAATCACACCTATCGGCTTACCGTCGATCAAAAACGGTTCATAGACCCACTGCATGACAGCATCGATAGCGGCCTGGTCGAGTTCAGGGATGGATCGCAGGATTTTTGTTTTTTGCACCCGGCCATATATGCCTGTTGTCGCTTCAAGGATGACAACACCCTCAATGCCCTCTTTTCGGGCCTCTTGGGGATAGATCGGCTCAACTCTTTTTATCAGCTTTGGCGGTTTAATCTCCCCAGTAGCCCTGACAGGACCATCGACTCTGGCTTTCACTTTACTCGCCACCCCCCCTTCAACTCCTCCCACTACACCACCCTCGACGCCACCTTCAACTCCTCCTTCTACTCCTGGCGCTTTAATCTGCTTCCTCTTTTCACTCTTTGATTCAAACTGAACTGTCACTGTAAAAATCACACCTCTCGGCTTACCGTCGATCAAAAACGGTTCATAGACCCACTGCATGACAGCATCAATGGCAGCCTGGTCGAGCAGTGGAATGGACCTCAGGATTTTTGTTTCTTGCACCCGGCCATATTTGTCTGTTGTCGCTTCAATAATAACTACTCCCCCCACCTTGGATTGATGCGCTATCTCGGGATAGATCGGCTCAACTATTTTTATCAGCTTTGGCGGTTTGATCTCCCCAGTCACCCTGACAGGTGCGCTTTCCTCCTCTTTCTGTTTTTCCTTTTCCTGGAGAACATTATGACCAGTAATTTCATTGGAAGTAACTATTTCGGGCAGCACTTTGTTATCAACGGCTGCAAAGGTCAGTCGGTAGCCTGCCATCATGCCAATTAAGAGAAGTGATACAAAAAGAATCACTCCCACAGTCGATTTTTTTAATTGAGTTTCCATATTTCTCTCCTTGGATAAAATGTTTTTTATTCTTTCTGTCAAAGGAATATGCGGAGAAACAATAGCAGCGGGAACCATAAAATGCAGGGAAAGGGATGTTTTTTCCGCTAAGTTGACCAAACACTCTGCATATTCTCTTTTGTCGTTTTTTAAGAGGACATGATTATCTGATATTTCCTCTCTTGCTCTGGAGAAATCAGCACTTAAAGTATAGGCCAGAGGATTCCACCAATTTAGAATTAGAAAAATCCTCTGCAAAACTACTGTGATCTGATCTCGATGAAAAATATGGGACATTTCATGGAGCAGAACAACTCTCAATTCTTTATCTCGCATTTTTTCTATTAAACCACGCGGGACAAGTATGAGTGGTTTGAAGAATCCCAATACTATTGGGCTGCTTACCTCTGAAGACTTAAAGATTTTAATTTTCATAGATTTCTGAAAGGCCAGCTCAGCTTCTTCTAAGACCTGAGAAATTCTATTATTTTTGACTTCAACAATACCTTTTTTCAAATTCTTAAGAGAAGAAAGCCCATATACAAAACGGAACAAAAGGAGTACAACTCCCAATCCCCAGAGGACACCAAAAAGATTAAGGGCTTTTATCACAAATTGTCCTGATCCAAATATTTTCTTGAATGTTTTTGATATGAGATTAGATGATATAATTGTATTTTCGTTAATAGCTTCGTCCGTTCCTGAAGCAGTGTTCAAGCTATTTCCATCCACAAGAATGGGAGAAGAATCAAGCTCAAAAGGGAGTATGGTTTGAATAGGCTTGAATCCCAATAAAGAAGAGGAGAGTGTCAGGATAGGAAGAAATAAAAGGACCAGCATGATCATGAATACAATACCACTCCTCAGGGGAGCAGCCTTATGTTTTAAAAACTGTATGAACATCCAACCGAGCCCTAAAATGATTAAGGAAGGGAGAGCGATATTCAGGATCCCTTCAGCTGTTGATATGTCTAGCAGTATTTTCATTACCTTGTCTCCCCGGCTTTTTTAAGGAGTTCACGCAGTTTGCGGATGTCCTCCGGAGAAACATCCGAGTTTTCGAGCATGCATTTTACAAGCTCAGCCCTTGATCCGCCAAATACTCGAGTGATCGTGTCATTTAAGATCTTCTTACGTGCTTTCTGCTCTTCTACGAGCGCAGAGTAGAAAAACGTACGCCCTTTTATTTTGTGTTTTAACCATCCATAGTCCTCAAGCCGGTTCATTTGAACCTGAATGGTTGTCCGCCGCAATTTATCAAGTCTTTTAGCATTTATCGCCTCAAATATGTCATTGACACTGACTTCACCTTTTGCCCAGACTATATTCATGATTTCGAGATTGGATGGAGAAAGCTTACGTACTCTTTTTTTTACCATTGTTTGGTCTCCTGTCTTAAACGACACCTGTCGTTAATATAAACGACTATTGTCGTTTTGTCAAGGGCTCTTCTAATCTTTTTTTTTTAAAGTTGATCCCCATGCAAGAAAAGTATGAAATCCTATCTGTAAATCCTTATCTGTAAAGATTGACACACAAGCAGAAAATAAATATTATATACACATATTGTTACACATCTATAGGAGGAGCTATGAAAAGGACAAATATTATGCTAAGTGAAGACCAGCACAGAAAATTAAAGCTCTATTCTAAAAAAGAAGGAAGGACACTTGGCGGATTGATTAGAGATGCGCTTGATGTTGTTTATAAAAAAAAGGATGTGCTTGAACAGAGAAGGCAGGTTGCTATCAGCGCTTATGAAGAAGGATTCATCAGTCTGGGAAAACTTGCCGAAGTATTGGGTCTTGACCCGGTCAGCACGAGAAATTACTTAAAGGAGCATGGTAGACCAATCTATTCCCTGGATCTGCAGGAATTGAAAGAAGACGCAGAAAATGCCTGAGATCATATTAGACTGCTGTTGCCTTTCCAATTTTGCCCTTTCCAATTCCCTGTTCATCCTTAAAAAGCTTTACAGCAAATCTGCTTTCGTTACAGACTTTGTTTCTGCAGAAATCTTAAGAGGAGTTCAAATAGGACACAAAGATTTGGCGAAAATCCAGGATTCTCTGAGGGAAGGATGGCTCAAGGAGGTTGTCTTGAGCACTAAAAAAGAGAAATCCCTTTATGAAACGTTTTCCGTCTCTCTCGGTCTTGGCGAGGCTTCTAGCATTGCTGTCGCAAAATCCAGAGGATTTTTCTTTGCATGTGATGATAGAGCAGTGCGGAGAGAGGCCGGATTTTTGGACTTAAAGCTCACTGGCACGCTCGGCATCCTCAAGAAAGCTGTACGGAATAAAACAATCAATCTTAAGGAAGGAAACCTCATTCTTACCGAGATGATAGCAAAAGGATTTTATTCATCTGTGAATTCTCTAAAAGAAATTTAAGCATGTACTTCAGAACCCAGCCCAGAAAAGCAGCCTGGTCAGAAAATAGGTGATCACTGCTACCGTAAAAAGGGAAGCAAGCGTGGGTATATATTTTTGCTTCTCCAGGTTATTTGCCAGAAGACCGGGAATTACCCAGCCTATAGCTTTTAGCTCAAAAGAGGCGGAAAAAATATGAGGAAGCACTAAGAACCACAACTGCGTCCATAAAGCCCCCAGCAGTACCAGCATTACAAAACGCCTTTTTCCAAACAGGATAAGATAGCGGGATAAAAATTTATAACAATAAAGGCTCACAAAAGCGATCAGAACCGTTGCCAGCGCTCTAAATGGTTGATCAAGGTAAAGGGCAATATAGGCAGGCACAATAATTCCACCGGGATATATATCCATAATCTCAATATAAAGAACTGCGACTATAAGGCCGATAAAAAACGTTTCATACTGCATAATACTCGCCTACCTTCTGCCAATACTTAACAAGCGCTTCCCCTGCTCCTCCCATATTTCCCATCCCTATAACAACCGCGTCATCCCTGCTGATTTCAAAAAGAGAATCCATTATTTTTTTCGCCTTTTTTTCCTTTAAAACGAAAAGTTTGCTCCTGCAGGGGAATTTTCTTAATTTTCGCTTGAAAGCCAGCGCATGTTCTCCGGAAAGGACCAACCTGTCAAATTCCGGAAAATCTCCCTGTTTCACAGCTTCCAGCCACTGAAGAGTCCGACCACCCCGGTCTCCCCGCAGATTCAAGAGGCCGATAAATTTTTTCCCTGCCAAGGATTTTACCTTGTTAATCCTCTCCAGAACCTGTCTGGTAGAAATGGGATCATTGGCAGCAAAAGCACTTAGAAAATGCCAAATACTTCCCCCTTCACCCATCGGGATTTTCCAGGCTTTAAGGCCGCCAAAATCCGCCTGAACCCTTGCAATTCCCTTTTTTATCTGGCTGGGATCAATCCCAAGATGGTCAGAAACAGCTAAGCACAGCCGGATATTCTGTTCAAATTTATTAGCAGTCGGGGATAATTTATAAAGCGGGAAATCATTAAAAATCTCCTGGGAAACAGAGATCACTTTTGACCCGGCTTTCCGCGCCTTCTCCTGAAATACCGGATACATCTCTTCCTCTGGGATAAATACTGTAATTCCCCCAGAAACTGCAGCAGAAAAACATGCCGCAGCTTCCTCTTTTGTTGTCCCCCAATGTTCGATGTGATCGACCCTGACATTGGTAATGATCAATATATGCGGCCTTAATATCCGGCCTGATTCAACCAGCATAGACTCAGCTTGAATACTCATCATTTCTGATACCAGTACCTGCACATTCATATCCTCTCCAATTTTCAGGAGATTTTTCTGCTCCAAAATGGAGGGAGGGCTGCGGCGGATGATCTCTTTTTCCTTTCCGTCAGAAAAAATTATAACCGGCTTTGAGCCTGTAGTTTTTGCTAAAACAGAAAATCCAGCCTGGCTAAGTATCGAGGCAAGCAGCCTGGCAACACTCGATTTTCCCCGGGCTCCGGTGATACAGATCCGCAAAGGGATATAACGATATTTTTTCTTTATCCTGAGGCGTTCGCTCAGCAGGTAAGCCAGAAGAAAGGCAAGGCTTCCGGCTGAGGCAATAAGTCCGTTAATAGGAAACTCCGTTTTTTCGATAGGGACAGTCTCTCTCTTTAAAAGGGATTACCCCTGTCGTTTATAGTCTTAAAGTTAAAAAGGGCGCCTTGCTGAAGCCTGGTCTGGATTGTCCTCCCTTGCTGCAGTCAGGACTCTCAGGAAAGTCCCGGAAATCACATTCCGGAAATCCCCTCTATCATATTCAGCCTTTATGATCTCAGATATCACATCTACCATCTGCCCTTTTCCAGCATCTTTCCACATACAGTCTTCATTAACGATCAGCAAATGTTCGGTTCCTACTGCCTCTTTAGCCTTATTGAGAATTTCAAAATACGCAGCCGCAGCCGCACCTTTGGCAAGAACCAACGCTACAGCCGCTTCTTTTTCTTTAACCAAATCAAGCACATCCTGTTCCGGAAGGTTTTCCTCCAACAGAACAAAAGGTTTTTTCGAAGCTTTTAAAAGTGCTTTTGCCTGGGCAGTTGTGGTTCCTTCAACCATAAGGAGAAGACCGCTCCGGTTAATGCCTTTTAGGATCTGTTTTCCGTTTTCTGTAAGTTCCTCACCCTCAAAAAGAGCAGCTGGATTATCAACAATAACAAAATAAGCTCCTTGTTTGGCTAAAACTTCAGCCCACTTCGGGTCATCTTTGAAAGAATTGAGCCCCTTAAGCCCTGCCAGAATCGTAGTCTTTCCAGCCCGGACTGCCTGGTTAATTCCATTGGAGGGAGAAAATCCCTCAAGCCCTTCAGCTGCTTTTAATTTTTCAGCAGCAGTAAAAAGATTGTCTATTATTTCAACCCTTAGTTTATCTCCTGAGAGTCCTTCTTTTTCGCTGATAATCGAAAGCTGCAGATCAATATGTGAGTCTTTAACATCTTTTTTATGCTCTACAACATTGGCTAATTTATTCAGCTTGAAATTAATGAGATCCTGGTATTTCAAGTTATATACGGCCTGCCGCTGCGGCTTTATAAAATCACCCGGCTCATCAGCCATGATCTTGGTTGCCGTGTGGACAAAATCTCCTACTCTTTTTAATATATAAGGTTTGACGAGATCAGTATCATCCCGGACATGGTGATATTTAAAATGGTGGCCTCTTGTCATCACTCCATAAGCCGGAACTCCTTTAGCAAGGAAAGGAGAATGATCTGAACCACCGGGGCCGCCGCGTCCGGGTTTGATATATTCCAGCATCTCTTTGGAAAGCTTTTCCTTCACAGCATCCCAGATCCAGGGACCATAATACACTCCGCTGAAAGGAACTATACCATTCCCGTGTGCAACCATATCCATATTAAAGTAAGTGATTGTCTTTTCGATCGAGTGGGTGGGATGATCACAATAATGCCGCGAACCAAGCAGCCCCATCTCTTCTCCAGCCCAGGCTGCAAAGATCACTGTTCTTTTCGGTTTTGCCTTGTTAAGTTTCATGATGCGAGCGATCTCCATCGTCACAGCAGTTCCTGAGGCATTGTCATTAGCCCCATTGTAAACATCTCCATACGGGTTTACGCCCAGATGATCCATGTGTCCACCGATAATGACATATTCATCTTTCATCTGCTTGTCGCTTCCTGTGATCTTGGCTAAAATATTTCTTGTCTTTCTTTCTGGGTCAAATTCCGCATCAACTGAAATATAAACCTTTACGCCCGTGGCAAAAGACATGGGTTTTCCTTTATCATCTATCTCCTGAAAGGGATAGCGGAGGTCGGTCTTAAGTTCTTTAAAAATAAACTCTGTAACCCTGTTTTCTGCTGATAATATGACAAAATGAGGGTCATAAAGTTCCTTACTTAATCTGAGTCTAAAATAACGGCTCTGGCTTGAGGCACGCTGGAAACCAATAACACCCACAGCGCCCAGTTTTTTAGCTGCTTTGATACGGTTATCCATCTTGGCCTCTTCCTCAAGCTTATCAGCAAGCTTCACTGGAGCCCCGGTTGTAAAAAGAACGACTTTCCCTTTAACATCAACATCAGCATAGTCATCATAGCCTTTTTCGGGAGCATGAATACCGTAACCGGCAAAAACAACCTCAGCCACAAAATGCCCGGAGCCTGAATATCTCTGAATCCTCCAGTCTTCACCATAATAAAAATCACGATGCAGCTTATCTGTCCAGACCTCAAAAGATGCTCCTTGATTTACATACCTGTACTCCACGGTAAATTCCTGAAAAAAGGACCCCTTATCTCCGGCCGGCTCCAAACCCCACTGTTTAAACTTATCTGCAATATATTCCTCACCCATTACTCCGCCGGGATGGCCGCTTTGCCGTCCCAGCATGCAGTCGCAGGCCAGGTCTTTGATGTAGCTCAAAGCTGCCATTTCATCAAAAGCCAGTTTTTTGTCTTTAGCTAAAGACGGAATAGCGAGAAGGATTAATACAAGAAAAAGTCCAATAGCTTTTTTCATAGATACACTCCATAATTAAATTAAGAATTTTTATTATACATAAAATGAAATGCAAACAAAATAGTTAACTAAAAAGCAAACAGAGGGGTCAAGTCTTAATATTCCACATTGCGCCTAATGTGGAATATGAAGACTTGACCCCTCTCTTTATTTTATGAGAAAATTTTAACATAAACTATGAAACTACTTTTATCTATTGTTGTCATTGTGGTAATCGCCCTTATGGGATCTCGCCTTACATTTTTAAACCGCCGCCTTCCCCTCGGTTTTAAAAACATATTATTCACAGGAGCTGAATATATATTTATCGGGGTTATCTTAGGCAGAATGGGCCTTAATCTTATAGATACCCGGTCTTTAAATAATCTGGAACCATTTTTGATCTTCGGGCTTTGCTGGATCGGCTTTTTATTTGGCCTGCAATTCGAATTCCGTCAGCTCAAAAACCTGCCGCGCTTCTACTTTTCAATCTCGGCCATACAGGCCTTTATTACTTTTTTAATCGTTAGTTTTGCGGTTTATCTATCATTTAAAGCACTGTTTTCCCTTCCTGAAAACACCCTCTTAATAATGGCCATTACCCTTGGAAGTGCGGCCTCTTGTACCGCCCAATCTGCACTTGCCATAGTAAGTAATAACTATCAGTTTGAAAACCGCAAGCTTTTAGCTCTTTTACGTTATATCTCCAGCGTTGACGGGCTCTTTGCCTTGGTTTTTTTTACTATTGCTATTTGGATAATGCCAGGCATTAATAATACTGACTTTAGCTTAGCAAGGTCTCTAAGATGGTTTATTTTATCAATTTCTTTAGGAATCATCTCAGCGCTTATCCTTATTATTCTGAGTAAGACGAAATTTTCTCAACAGGAATTCCTTGTTTTTTTAATCGGGACAGTTCTATTCTGCGGCGGATTAGCATCAAAAGCAAACTCTTCCCCTCTTGTGATCGGCTTTATCTGTGGCATGGTTACAGCAAACCTCTGCCGGCACCGCCTGCGCGCCCTGGCAACTATCATTCATTCCGAAAAATCCATTTACATTATTCTACTCATTATAACAGGGGCAAGCTGGGCTTTAAAATTAGATTACATTCTTTTGATCACAGGGATATATGTTATAATAAGGACAATTGGCAAAGTAATTGGGACATTTACAGCCACAAGAATATTTAGAACAGAATTTTATACTCCGCCCGCTCTCGGTTTAGGTCTTCTTTCTGAAGGTGGGTTGACCATTGCGATAATAATTAATTTCAAACTCCTCTATCCCTCTTTATCAGATTACCTGGTAACGATAATCATATTGTCCATGTTTGTTAATGAACTCATAAGCCCTAAGTTTATTCTCTATCAACTAAAAGGGTCTAAAAGAAAACAAAAGGATAATGTTAAATAAAATAATCAGCCTTTTTCTTGCCCTTGTGACCATGTCTTTCATCGTCCATGCCGGACTAAACCTAAATCAGAAAAACTGTCCTGCACTTGTTCTCGGTTTTATACTCATCACTGCCTACTGTATCGGTCAATTATTAGAAAAAATAGGGCTTCCAGGCATAGTAGGTTATATCTTAACAGGCCTTTTTATGGGTCCGTATTTCTTGAAATTCTACACAAGCTCTGCAATCAATGAGCTAAGCTTCATAAATAATTTAGCGCTCGCTTTTATCGCCTTTTGTGCTGGAGGTGAATTACGACTTTCAAATATACGCCGCATTTTAAAACCTATCATTTATTATATTTCGGGAATTACTCTTGTAGTATTTACAGGGATCACATTATTAGTTTTTTCTATATCCAGCCTTATCCCTTTTCTAAGCGGGCTAAATCCTGGTGTCAAACTTGCTGTCTCGGCAATTTTCGGGATCATCACTGTAGCACGTTCTCCCTCATCCGCTATTGCCATTATAAGTGAAACAAAAGCAAAAGGCCCCTATACTGACTTAGTTTTAAGTGTATCAGTCGCTATGGATGTTATCATCATCATGCTCTTTGCTATTACCATCTCAGTCAGCCAAATTTTTATTTACACAAAAGGCGGAATGGATTTATCCTTTATAGCAGCACTTATCTTAGAAATAGCTATTGCTTTTCTACTTGGTTATCTGTTAGGGAAATTTATTGTTTTTCTAATTGAGAAAGTAAAAGTCGAATTTGCCGTTGTTATTATTGCCATGGGATTTTTAGTAATAGAAATTTCCCGCCTTTTAGGCGAATATTTACATGAAGTCCACAACATCGGGTTTGAAATAGAACCTCTTCTGATCTGTATGGCAGCGGGCTTTACTGTGCAAAATTTTTCTGACCATGGCAAAAAATTTCTAAAGAGAATGGACAGAGTTTCACTTCCGATCTATATTGCCTTTTTTGCCATGACAGGAGCTGCGATGAACATCAATATACTACGCACAGGTTGGTTATTTGGACTTATTATCGTTGTGGCACGTCTAATATTAATCAATATCGGCTCATATTTCAGTGGGAAACTCTCTAAAACTCCAACAAAGATCTATAAAAATGCCTGGTTAGGCTTTATTACTCAGGCAGGTGTAAGCTTAGGGCTGTTGACAGAAGTCGTACGGCGATTCCCTGATATTGGACCCTCTATCCAAACCATCCTCATTGCTGCTATAATAATGAACCAGATAATCGGTCCTATAGCTTTTAAATATGGGCTTAAAAAAGTGGGTGAGACTAATGTGTAAAGGAGAAAATCATGCGGATTACTGATTATTTAAACAAAGAGTGCATTAAAATTCCCCTCTCCAAAACAACCAAAAAGGAAATAATAGAAGAACTATTAGAGCTTATCCTATCAGTACATCCCGAAATTGACAAAGAAAAAGCATTCCACTGCCTTATTGAACGTGAAAAAGTAGAGACAACCGCCATAGGAGACTATGTAGCGATTCCCCATGCGCGAATAAAAAATCTAGCAAAGATTTATCTTGCTTTTGGATTATCTGAAAACGGTATCGATTGTCACTCTATAGACGGCGAATGCGTTAAGCTTTTTTTCCTGATCCTTTTTCCTGAAAAGGAGATCAATACTCAATTAAAGTTCTTAGCCCGCATCTCCCGCCTCCTTAAGGATAAAAACCTCCGCACTAAACTATTTAAGTGTAAAGACCATGAAAAAGTAATAGAGGCCTTTAAACAATACGAAGAGCATCATTTCCAATGATCAGCAGGACAATAATATGAAACTTGTAATAATTTTTCTCAACCAAATCGAATACCTGGACGATCTGCTTGCTGCATTTCTTGAAATAGGAGTGCCCGGTGCTACAGTTTTAGATTCAGTCGGAATGTGGCATGTTATAAGCCATGATATTCCTATATTCGCAGGATTAAGAGACGCTTTTGCCGGAAGCAGTCCAACTAATAAAACAATACTGATTGTAACTCAAGAAGATCAAATCGACCAAATAGATGAAGTATTACAGGATATCACAGGATATCTGGATGAAACAGGCATAGCAAAGATGGTTTCCCTGCCAATCGATAAATTGTTCGGTTTCAAGTTTTGAGAAACTCAAGCTATTTGATTTAAAATAGGCATACAAAGGAGAGCAATATGAAAATTATTAAGATGAGACTTTTTGTTTTATGCATTTGTTTTGGATTGATGCTTGGTACTGTCAATATTAATGCTCTGGAAGCTGGAGGGGAGCAAGCGGAAGATGGGATCAATGTAACAATTTTGTATGACAATTATATCCATACAGAAGGGACAAAGGCAGATTGGGGATTCGCCTGCCTTATCGAAGGCACAGAAAAAACCATTCTCTTTGACACAGGCACAAAACCGGATATTCTCTGGCACAATATAAAAAAACTCAACATCGATATCAATAAAATCGAGCAGATCGTGATCTCTCATGAACACGGAGACCATTTTGGAGGACTTTTTTCCTTTTTAGAAAAAAAATCCGATGCTCCTATCTATATCCCGGCATCATTTTCTGATACCTTTGTAAAGAGGACAGAAAAAGCCGGAGGAAAAGTTGTCAAAGTCACAGAACCTGTGGAATTATGCAAAAATGTTTACCTAACCGGTGAGATGGGAACCGACATCATTGAACACTCGCTAATATTTGATACCAGCAAAGGCCTGATTGTCATAACAGGCTGCGCTCATCCCGGAGTGACCGAGATCGTCAACAAAGCCCGCGAGATTCTAAACAAAGATGTTTATTTTGTTTTCGGCGGCTTCCATCTGATGCAAAAATCTCAGGCCCAGGTACAAGTTATTATCAAACAATTCGAAGCAGCTGGAGTAGTCAAATGCGGGGCCACCCACTGTACCGGCGACAAACAGATCGAGTGGTTTAAAGAGGCTTATGGCGATGATTATGTTTCAATGGGAGTGGGCAAAATAATAAAGATCGTTATATAAATAACACTCAGATTCCACAACAAATAATGCGCCCTAAGGGCCTTTTATTTCTTTTTTAAAACCAGCGGCGTCATCGGAATCAGCAGCATACCCTTTTTCCCGTCCTCTTGTAAAAAAATAATCCCAATAACTTGCTGTTCCCTGAGGCTGATCCAAATCTACTAAAATCCCATCCTTGAAGACCATTTTGACTTTCCTGATATTGGAAATATTTTCCAAAGGATTCCCGGAAACAACCACAAGATCAGCCAGTTTGCCTTCCTCTACTGTTCCCAGTTTATCAAGCACTCTGCACAGATCCGCACAATTACGCGTAGCAGCAATAAGAGCATCCATCTCGCTGATGCCGGAAAGCACAAATTGTTCGATTTCCAGAATCCCGAGTTCACCAACAGGAGTAGAATCAGAACCTATACAGACCTTCACTCCGGCTTTAAACGCCTTCTGCAGCGCTTTTCTCTGATGGAGGGCATGTTCCTGGGTTCTCTCGTCCGCATAAGCGACAATGGTGCGGCCTTTTGCTACTTTTTCATCTTCGCAATAGCCCAATTCGGCCAGCCGTTTGTCCCTCTCTCTGATGTACTGGTCACTCAGGTTACAGATAATGGTGGGTACATAAAACGTCCCCTTTTCGGCCATCAACTTGATTGTCTTGTCCTTTAATCCATACCCGTGTTCGATGCAATCCACCCCAGCCTGGACGGATCGATAGGTTGTAGGCTCCTTAGAATGAGAACATACCCACAGCCCCATGTGATGGGCGACTTGCACAGCAGCTTCAACTTCATCAGGAAGCATTTCCACTTCCATGATCTTGATCCAATCTACACCTTGTGCGATCTGCATGCGTACTGCTTTTCTAATCTCAGCTGCTCCATCAAAACCGATCGGTATATCGCCACGATGCCCGCCGGTAATTGATACTGCATTACCGCTGGCAAAGATGCGGGGTCCCATAAAGTAACCCTGATCAAAGACATCTCTCCAAGCCACATCCAAATAAGCCTGTTCACCGACCGTACGAATACTAGTGAATCCCTTTGTTAGACCATCCATAGCGTTTAAACCTGACCGTATGACTGCTGAAGGAAGCAGCTCATTGTCCTGGATATGATTCGGATCAGGCAAGAGAGCGGACAAATGCATATGAACATTCCAAAAGCCGGGGAGCAGATAAGCACCACCCAGATCAATGACCTTAACATCCTCTTGTCCTTTGGGTTTTTGATACGATCCAGGCTTGATCGCTGTGATCATATTCCCGGTAATGACCACAGTCATGTTCCTCATCGGTTTACTGCCTGTGCAGTCGATCACATTACAGTTGTAAAGAACTGTTTTTGAAGGGACATCGGATATTTTCGGTTCTGCAATCCCAAACTGCGCAATTAAAAACAACCCGACTAATATCAGAAATGCCAGTATTGTTTTGTTTTTCATAGTTTTCTCCTCTAATAAATCAGATTAAATCAAAAGAGGCAGTACTGAAGCAATTCTATTTTCTGTGGCCTGCTATTTTTTTGATCCCATCCAGAAGCATATCCACTTCTTTATGGGTGATATATATATGAGTGGAGACCCGACAGCCGTATGTGCCTTTTTTACTGCTCCCTACTGTGCGTATCACAATATTATATTTCTGTCTGACAAATTCTACAATATCCTTGGGTTCGACTCCTTTGATTGAAAAAGCTGTCAAGCCGCCGCTTATATAGGGATCCTGAGAAGTGTGCAGTTTTGCCCCCGGAATCTTTTTCAATTCCTGTTTAAAATGTCCGGCCAAAGACTTTATTCTTTTCTCGATCCGTGCTTTACCGATATAGTTCTGAAAGTTGACAGCTTCACCCAAAGCGATACCAAGTGCATCAGCTCTTTGTCCCAGTGTTTCATATTTCCGGGCACTTTTGCTGCTCCAACCAGAGGTGACGATCGATGGCCAGAGCCTATCCTGAACTTCTTTGCGTACATAAAACACACCAACTCCGGTGGGTGCTCCCAGCCATTTATAAGGGCTAGTAGCAAAAAAATCGATTCCCAGCTCCTTCATATCCAGGTCCAGCATGCCGATCCCATGGGCACTGTCAGCTGCAACTAAAAGGCCTTTTTCATGAGCCATTTTGCACAGCTCTTTAAGGGGAGATATCAGGCCGGAAATATACACTGTATGGCTGACACTTATTACCTTAGTTTTCGGGGTTATCGCTTTTCTAAATCCGTCGACAAATTCATCAACGCTCTTAGGAGGGAGCCCAATGGGAACCTCTTTTATCTTAATCCCAAAGCGCTCATCCTTGATCTTCCAAGGATGAGTTCCCCCGGGATGCTCCATAGTCGAAATTAAAACCTCATCTCCCTCTTTCATATCCAATCCATTGGCTACAAAATTCATACCTTCTGTTGTGTTACGGACAATCGCTACTTCATCTGTGGAGGCATTGATGAATTCTGCCACTCTGGAGCGCACCTCTTCTTTTTTGCGGGGTAAATAAGTATAAGCATCGACTGGGCTTGTAGCCTGCACTTTAAATGTTTTCATAAGAGTATTAAACACCGGTTTAGGCATGGGGCCGACTGTCCCATTATTCATCATTATAAGCCCGTCCTGGAATAAGAATTTATCCCTGATAGCATCCCAGTACACACCGTCCGGCGCTTCATCTTTGACATACTCCTGGTTTAAGGTTTTTAGGCCCTGGTATATAGAAGCGTTCATTTTATCCAGAGCAGTTACAGATAAAGCAGAACCTGCAACCATATACTTAACAAAGTCTCTTCTTGTAAGATTTCCCATTAAAGTCTCCTTATTAGACTTCTACTTCTTTTATTTTTATTTTTTTCAGATCCATATTGCCCAAGCCGCATTTATGAGCATGGGTTATCTGAGTACAATCTTCAGCTTTGACATCCCAGAGGGTTGTACAAAAAGAATCCACTGCAACCCGGTCAATACCGGCAATTACTTTTTGGGGTTTATTAAGCTCGCCCGGCCCCATCGGTCCGTTTGTGATGATAAATTCTGTAGCATCTACTACACACAGGTCAGGTTTAGCGGCTCTGTTTAAATCAACAATACAGTAGTCCAGGTGTCGTATGGCATTTATATCGGTCGTCCAGTTTTCTTTATGAAAATTCGAGCGGTTATGGGTGGGAAAGTTAATACCCATGAGGTTTTTCATAGTGCCAGTGAATTTGTTCCCGGCATGGTCTTTGGTAATGGGCATGTCAATAAAAACATCATTGTTATAGAGTTCTTTTATGATCATGGCATCTGTCATTGCCGTGCCGTCAGGTATCTTTACCTGCTTAAACAGGGCTTCTTCCCGTTCGACCAACTTCAAGTTTGCACCTTCCTCTTTCAGAACCTTTGTCATTCCGGTCGATTCCCAGTTTTTTTCACCAAGCCATGATAGAACATTCACTTCTGCAGCCCCGGCCTTTTTACACATCTGGATCACTGCCCGCACGATCTCCCTCTTAGTAAAAGTCCCTGGATGCCATCTTTGGACATTAGGCAGCAGTGCCACTTTGGAGCCTTTAGATACGATCTTATCCATCCCGCCCAATAATTCAACCGCTTTAAATGTGCTTTTATAATAATCAGTACCGATTACTACGGTTAAATCCGCAAGCTGTCCTTCAAAAAAATAAGTGCTGCCGACTCCAGGTCTATCCTGAGCAATAAGGCTTCCTCCTAATGCCGCAGTCAAACCAAGCTTTGCACTTTGTTTAAAAAATTCTCTCCGCCCAAGCATTTTTGTCATAATTCCCTCCTCAAAATTGTATTGTTAATATATATGCAAAAATAGTACAACAGAAAATAAAAAAGTTCAATCAAGCTGACAATTTACTTTTCCTTTTAAGGATGATACTTCCCTCCTCGACTCCAATATCACGAGCAATAACATGGCATTTGGCTTTTAAAAGAAAAAAAACCGGGAGGTTTTCATCTGAAAGCCCTTCGTAATTCCCTTGCCCTTTGCTGATAATAAGGTCAGCTGTACGCAAGATGTCTAAAAATTCTGGATCACACATTCCCGGTATAGTGCCGGGCCCGTCACATCCGGATGAGATTATCTCAGCAGCTTTATCAATTCCCGCCGCTACAGCATCTTCACAGACCGCATCATTTATTATAGGCTTTTCCCGGACAACATAAGTAACTGGTTTCCGTATCTCTTCAATAAGGATCCGGTCAAACACAGTCTCCCCGGCATTATCCCCAAGATAGATAATCTTCTCTGCCCTTTCCAAAGCATGACTGAATTCCTTGTAATCATCAATAGTCAAGCCTCCGGCAAGAATTTTTCTTACATCCTTTTCCAGATCGAATTTCTCTGCTATACCAAAATCAATAATATTTCCGGCAATTGCCAGCTTTGCAGCAGTTAGGAGAGAATCATCTGAATTAGCGACTATTTTTTTAAATTCCGGATATAGAGTAAGCGCCTGTTTAGTACATTTATTTTTTAATTCATAATAAGGGTCCTCAACTCCAGTATATTCAGCAATGATCCGGTATATTCCCCGCCCGATCTCAGGAGGGGTTACCCCAAATGCCACTCCTGAAAGATAAGAACTTACAGCAGATAATATTTCCCAGATCTCTTTCTCATCTGTAAGTATCATCCGAGAAGTTTTTAGCGTCTGTGTGAAAAAACAGGGATAACAGTCCAAATATGCGCGCATAAGTTCTCTCCTTATCTCTTACCATCCTTGATTATTTCCCGGTGACTGCGAAATGCGATCTCCGGCAGGCTGTCCGGAGGGAAATAGCCAGCATCCATAGAATCTGAACCTGGTTTCAGGTTTCCCCAGACTTCCATACGGAATCCAATTATTATTACCCGCTTATACAAGGATGATTCCTGAGAATACACTCCGATCAATTCAGAGATATTCCCTTCTAAACCTGTCTCTTCCTTAAGTTCCCTGAGGCAGCCTTGCTGCGGAGTTTCATCGATCTCTATAAAACCGGATGGCAAGCCCCATTTCCCTTTTCCCGGTTCTACTCCTCTTTGGACAAGAAGGATCTCGCCTCGTTCATTCTGGACAAAGGCAACTGAACAGGGCAAAGGATTTTCATAATGAATCCATCCACAGGCAGAGCAGACCTGTCTTTTTCGGCCTTCAATGCTCTTATCCAGCATTTCACCGCTGCATACCGGACAATATTTTCTCATAACAGATGTTGATACAGATGATACTTAGAAAATGTTAAATAGTAAATGATAAGTGGAAATCCATTTTTTGATAAAAGAGCGGTAAAAAGAATCAGGTCAGTTGATCCGAAAACACGCGAATTTTCCCCAGCGTGGAAAATCCGCTCGGATTCAGTCTTCGCTCTCTTCTCCTTAAAGGAGAAGAACCATGCCCGCTCATCCTTGCTCACGGTTTTCTTAATCAATCTAACCTGATTCTTTTTACCGCTTTTCCTGGAAAAAATGGGAGTAACTCCTGGTATTTGTCCTGGGAAATTGGATATAATAAATTTAGTCGGAGGCAAAGATATGATAGATACAGACAACCTGATAAGGCTTTCTCCCCGGGAATTTACTAAATTCCTTAAGCAAGAAAAAATATCCCGTTTTTATTTTGTATATGACCCTGAGAAGCAAATAGTTAAAAGTTCCCACCCGCAATTACAAGCGATCGCAGATTTTATCCAAAATGACAAGCGTGATTTTATGAAACATGAAGGAGCATTCTTCCAGATCACCCAGCAGCATGACATATTACAGGGCGCATTTATCCACCGGACAAACCGGGGGCAGGCAGCCGGAGGTGTCAGGTTCTGGCATTATAATACTGTAGAAGATTATTTGCGGGACGGGCTCCGTCTGGGAAAAGGAATGACCCGGAAGAATGCTCTGGCAGGACTTTGGTGGGGCGGCGGCAAGGGTGTTATGGTGAAAAACCAAGAAGTCAACCAAAATGACCTAGGAATCCGCTCCTCAATATACCGGGAATATGGAAAATTTATCAGTTCCCTCCGCGGTTGTTATGTAACTGCTGAGGATGTAGGGACAAATGTAAATGATATGGCAAATGTTTTTTCCGGGACAAGATTTACAACCTGTATTCCAAAGGAGAAAGGAGGCAGCGGTAATCCATCTGTTCCGACTGCAAGAGGGGTAATCTCTGGTATGGAAGCTGCTCTGGAATTTTGCGGAAAAGAAAATCTGCATGGAAAAACAATAGCTGTCCAGGGAATGGGAAATGTTGGAGGCCCGCTTATCGGTTTTTTATTTAAAAAAGGAGTAAAAAAAATCATAGCTTGCGATACTGAGGCAAAGCTGGTTGAACGTATAAAAAATAAATTCCAGGGAAAAGGGCTTGAGGCCACAGCTGTTTCCGCCGATGATATGTCTTTTTTTAAGACGGACTGCGATATTCTCTCTCCCAATGCTACAGGGGGGGTAATAAACCCCCGGACTATTCCTCTAATAAAAGCGAAGATAATCTGCGGCGCCGCCAATAATCAGCTTGAAGATTCCCAAAGAGACGACAAATTGCTTTTTGATAACAAGATTATTTATATTCCGGATTTTTTGACAAATCGTATGGGAATCGTCAATGCAGCAGACGAGCAATACGGCTATGTCAATAGTGACCCCCTCTTTGAAAGACACTTAACCAGGGATTGGAAATACTCGATCTATCAAACAAGCATACGTCTTCTGAAAGAGGCACAATCAACCGGTGAACCAACAGCAAAGATCGCCATGCGTACTGCTGACAGACTTTCTATGGAAAGCCACCCCCTGTTCGGCCACCGCGGCCAGCAAATAATTGATTCATTAATCGCAGATAAATGGCACCTTAACTATTCATAAAAGATGAAATTCAGGTGTGGCTTGTGCTCGTTCAGATTTTTAACGCCATTCTTCGACCGCTCTCTTCGGCTGCTGCGCAACTCCCCCCGTCCGTGGGTCAGACATGCTCCCAGCCCGGCTTTGCCGGGTTCCCTCAAATAGCGCTCTCAGAAGGCTAAATCTTCAATGTCGCTTCAGCCTCATCAGAATTTCATTATATGTCAAACTTTAAACTAATATTTAGCATTTTAGGCTTTTTCCATTTTCCATTAACTATTCTCTATTCTCCGCCTTTACCACAGCTGCGTACCCTGTGCCTTGCATCTGAGGCAACCTCGACTCGTGAATAATCCAGGTCCACCTTAACTATTCATAAAAGATGAAATTCAGGTGTGGCTTGTGCTCGTTCAGATTTTTGACGCCATTCTTCTTCGTTTTCCTATTTGATCTCCTCTACATGTAGTTCACACCACTGGTCTTTTTCCACAATATAATAGAATTTATTTTTATATATAGAGAAAAGTTTTACTCCTGTTCCCATCATTTGTTCCGTATAGCTAGGTTTTCGAACAATAGGTAGCAATACTTTGTTTAAGATATGACCCTGCAAATCCAAAATAATATATTCTTCTTTATTTTCCTGTTTTTTATAGGTCTGAATATAGATCTTATTATTTGAAACTATTAAATCTTGAATAGCCGGAAAAGTGTTAGGATAATCTAATTTGTATTCTTTCTTCATCTGGTCCCATCCTCCAGACTGGATACGCATAAAGGGATCTACCCGGACTATTTCTTCAATCTCCAGTTTATCTTTCCTGGTGACTGGGATTTTAGTAAACTTATTTTCTATCTGATAAAGTTTTTTTCCTTTACTATCAAACACTTCAATAAAAAAACCCTTAGGACTTTCTTCAATAAATATTCTGTCCTCATAAACACAGAAGTGAATGGCATCAGGGACCATATTTAGACTGCGGCCTGCTCTGGGGGCAAATGGCTGCCGGTAAAGTTCTTTTGTTTTTTCAGATTCCGGATCATAACAATTAATGGTTGAATACTGCATCTTTTCTTCTACAATTCGTTTTCTTACGGCAAAATTTATTCCAACTGGCACCATTTGGGTGAATTGATAAGATCTTTTCCGCTCTTGTAAAACCTTTCCCTCTTTTGAAAAAACGATCATTTTATCCATGCTGTCTACAACCACGGAATCTGGAAGGACAAAGATCAAGTTAGATAACCAGGGAGTAACTTTCAATTCTCCGGGTTCTTCTCCTTCGCTTCCGAATTTCCTCAGAAGTTTAATATCATCCAAAGAGTAAACATAAATAATTGCTCCCTCAATAATATAAATTTCATTCCCTGATATTTCTATCCCCTCCGGTGTTAAAACTTCTTTTAAGATTTCCTGTTGGACAGAAAACGAATATTTCCCTATCAGAAAGAATAACAACAACAGTAGAAATATTCTAGGTTTTCCCAAGTTAATCTCCTTTTAAAGCATGGAATTTTGTTTTCCGTTCTTTCATAAATAAAAGACGACTTAGACAGATAAAAATTCCATTTTCTATTTTTTCCTGCGTTTCACATTTCACCGCAGTTTAAATTACCATCTCTCAGAATAATCCAGTATCTCGATCTTTAATTTCCCGATTATCTCAGAGATAGAGGTTATCATCTCTTTGAACATATTCTCATCCAGATTGCTGTGACCGAATTTAAGGTGGGTGGCATCAGTATAATATTCTCCACTGGCCTTATCAACAGCAAGCCATTTAGCATCCAGGCTGACCCATTCGCCTACATAGACTTCCGGCCACATATGATAAGCAAACAGTCCTCCTCCATACATAATACCTACAGACGCCCTGGCAGGAATACCCACAGCCCGGCATAAGGAGATAAAAAGCACAGTATATTCACTGCAGTCCCCTTTCCGGTTATTGAATATTTCTTTTGCTGAGGCAAACCCTACATCATAATTTGGCGTCATATTTTTATCGACCCATTCCGCTATTTTCTTAGCGGCCCGCCAAGAGTTTCGCTCGGTCCCGATGATATTATTTGCTGCCTCAACAATTTCTGGAGCATCCGCCTGACAAAAGACTGTTGGTTTCAATGCCGCCTGCAGCTCTTCACTTTTTAGCGGAAAAACACAGGCTTCTTTTTCATTAAATATCCTGGAATATGTTCTGATCAGAAAAGAATCCCCCTCCGCTTTTATAAGCTCCTGGCTTCCATCACCCCAGGGGAATCCTTTTATCCTCTCTGCTGAAACCCCGCTTAGCTTAAACTTCATTTTCTTAACTTTTTGAGGATTCTCAAATAACACATTGGATTTGATAATTGATGAAAACGCGATATCAAAATTTTCCTCAGAAGGCTCTTTTGCCTTCTCTTGTGACATACGAAGGGAAACTGTATTAAAAAAACCGGACCGGGTTATTGACTTATATATATCTCCCTCTTCATTGATCCACTCCTCTACCTCAATCGGGATTATTGACTTAAGCTCTGACTTTAAATGCCACAATTTTAACCTTTCCCCCAGGATTAGAATCTCCTCCTCGCCCAATATTTCAATCCGGCAGTCTGAAAAAGAATAAGCTATAGGATCAAGAATTTTATAATTAAGAATATTTCCCGGTTTAAAATCCCCACCTTGTATAATGTTATCCAGCGGTACCTCAAGATAAAACTCTTTATCATAAAGCAATTCTTTTACAACCTCTCCGGCAAGTTTGAAAATAACCCTCTTTGGAGTGATTTCAGCTTGAATAACAGTTTCTATTTCCGACATCCTGGTCTTTAATATAACCTTCAGCGGTTTTTTTTTAAGATCATACAAAGACTCCTGGATGCTTATAATCTCAACCGGGTTGCCTCCAAAGCGGGAAACCTTCATTCTAGACTGGTTAAGGGCCTCGATCAGTTTTTTCCCTTCTTTTTTTATTATTGTCTCTTGGCTATGACTGTACCCGACCTTGATCCCATTCATATAAATACCCATCCAGGATTCAGAAGTATTATCTATTTGAATTCCTGAATCTGACTGTATGGACAACAAAAAAATGGAAATGATTATCAGCATATTTGCTTTTTTCATGATTAACTCCAGAAAATAAAGTCCTTAACGCAAAACCTTTCTATCCTGAACTATAGAGAAATATTATAATCCTTTATTTTTTTATCCAGGGTAGGTCGGCTGATCTGCAGTATCTGGCTTGCCTGAGTCTTTGAACCTTTTACAAATTTTAATACATGCTGAATATATTGACTTTCCACATCTTTTATAGGGACAAGTTTCTGCGGAAACAGTTTTTTTTCTCCGCTTTCAAGCGGCAGGTTTTCCTCTAAAACAACATCACCCTTGGCCAGGATAACCGCTCTGGTCAAAGCATTTTCCAGCTCTCTCACATTACCTTTCCAGGGGGTATTTACAAGAGTCTTCATGACTTGGGGCGGCACTTTTCGTACATTCTTGCGGAGCTCCCGGTTGATCTTTTCAAGCAGATAAGCTACAAGCTCTGGGATATCCTCCTTCCTTTCGCGCAAAGGAGGCAGGTTTATCTCCACAACTTTCAAACGGTAATACAGGTCCTCCCGGAACTGTTCTTTTTTGATCAAAGCTGTAAGGTCCTGGTTTGTCGCAGCAATAATCCGGGCCTCTGTTTTTAACACTTTTTCACCACCAACCTTCATAAAATCCCGGGATTCGATCACCCGCAGCATCTTTGACTGCAGATTAGGAGAGACATCACCCACTTCATCCAAAAATAGAGTCCCTTTTCCAGCTATCTCAAACTTCCCTTTTGTCTCATATACGGCATCTGTAAAAGCGCCTTTAACATGGCCAAAAAGCTCGCTTTCCAGTAAAGTATCGGAAATAGCGGAACAGTTTATCACAATAAACGGCTCGTTTTTAAAATGACTGTTGTAATGAATTGCTTTGGCACACAACTCCTTCCCGGTACCACTTTCCCCCTGAATAAGCACATTGGCCCTGTTATTTACAACAGAACCTATCAACTTGAACACTTCCCGCATCTGGGAAGAGCGTCCGATGATATTATCAATGGTAAATTCCTTTAATTTCTCTTCCACAAGATAGCTGAGCTTATTTTCCAATCCCCTGGCTTGAAAGGCTTTATCAATAGTCAGATCCAATTCCACATAATCAAGCGGTTTGACCAAATATTCAAAGGCACCTGATTTTATAGCTTCCACTGTTGTTTTCATATCATCATAAGCGGTTATTATAATGATATGCGCTTTCTCATTTATTTCCTTGATCTTTCTTAGGACTTCAAGTCCATTGATATCAGGAAGTCGAATATCCAGGATGACAAGATCAGGAGAATTCTCCTCATATTTCTGTATGCCCTCCCAGCCATCCTCTGCCAGAGTGATCTCATAGTCTTCCCCGGATGAAAAATGAGCAGCCAGTGTTTTTCTGATCAAGGGATCGTCATCGATGATTAAAATTGTTTTCATTATTCCTCGTTACAGGGAATAAAGATTTCAAAAGAAGTCCCTACTCCCGTTTGTGATTCAACCTTGATCGAACCATTATGCTGTTCGATTATTTTCAAAGCGATAGCCAAGCCCAGGCCTATTCCCTGGGCTTTAGTGGTATAAAAAGGCTCAAAAATATCCTTTATATCTTTATCCGGGATACCCGGTCCATTATCGGATATTTTAACCTTTATTTTACTCTCTTTCTCTATGGAAATCCGGGTAACGTCAATAACGATCTTCCCGCCCTTAGCTACTGCTTCACAAGAATTTTGGATAATATTTAGAATTACCTGCCTAATTTTATCTGCATCAACTTGTACTTCTGGAAGCCACTTCTGGTAATAAGATTCCAGTTTGACTTCCTTCAACTCTAAGAGATCAGCTATCATTTTTACCGATCCTTCGATTATCTGTTCGATAGAAAAATATTCCAGATTCAACTCGGAGACTCTGGCAAAACTAAGAAGTTCCTTAATAAATTTTTCTATAACAGCGATTCCCTCCCGGGAGATATTAAGATAAGCTTTTTCCCCTTCACTCAGTATATTTTTTTCAAACAGTTTTTGGATATTAAGTTTTACCGAGGTCAAAGGATTTCTGATCTCATGAGCAATCCCTGTTGAAATATGACCAATCGAAGCTAACTTTTCTACCTGGATCAATTTTTTATTGGCAGCTTCCGCCCTCTCTTTAAACAAGAGAAGTTTTTGGCTCATTTCATTAAAACCTTTTGCCAGATTACCAATCTCATCCTGTGAGTCTATATCAATTTTAAGAGAGAAATCTCCGCGGCTTATATTAACAGTACCATCAACCAATTTTTTAATCGGCTCAGTTATCTTTCTGGTCAGCCAGGCTACTCCCAAAATTCCTACTAACAGCCCTGCAAGCCCTATCAGTACAAGCAGCAGCCGTGTTTTCTGTACTTCAGCCTTGATATCATCCTGTGAGAGACCAATCTTTATAGAACCCCATTTCACTGGAGATTCAGGTAAAAAAATAGGCACTTCAATCTCTACTATCCTAAATATCGGGCTATTATCCCCTTTATCAAGTTTTCTGGATTTAGAAAAAGAATCACCCTCTTTAGCAGAAGCAGAAAGATTGCTGAACTGATAGATATCTTCATAGCCAATAATAAAATCATTAGCAACAAAAGGCTGGTTGTAGCGGTTATAAAAAATCACATACACTAGTTTTTCATCAATACGCCTTTCTATACTTTCCTTTACTCCCTCAAAATCCCAGCGGATAAAAGCCTGAAGATTTTCCTGAGCTATGTTCTTTGCCAGTAAGATCCCTTTGTTTTTTTGTTCCTCATATATTGCTTTCACTTCCCGGCCTTGAATAACAAATAGAATAAATACAGTCTGAGCAAGCAGCATAAGAATTACAGACACAGAAAGCTTGGTTCGTAAAGATACATTCCACTTGATCTTATTTTTCATTTTCAAACCATATTTTAAATGTCCTCAAATAATGAAGGCCCATAGGGGGAATTTCAATACCCTTAACCCGCTGTTGCATAGCAATCCTGTTCTGCTGTGAATAAAGCGGAACAGCAGGAATTTCTGAATTTAAAATTAGCTGTATTCTGTGGAACAATTTATTCCTTCTTGTCCAGCTCGGTTCTATCTCGGTCTGAGATAAAAGACTATCAAGTTCCGAGTTAATATAACCACAAAGATTTGCTTCCGATTTAGAATAAAATAATGGCCGGATGATATTGTCAGGGTCAGGAAAGTGCATTAGCTTATCCATTAAAATCAGATAAGGCTTCCGACAGTCTTTTATCTCCTTATTAGACCTATAATAATCAACTTTTAATGATATCCCCAGGATTGAAAGCTGCTTTTTAAGTTCCCGGAAAAGCTTGATCTTAAACTCGTTTCTTGGATGAGAGAGAAAAAGGATTATGGGTGGAATCTCTTTGTTTGGCGAAAATCCCCCCTCTTTTAATATATTTTTTGCCCTCTCCGGATAATAAGTAGTTCTGTCATCCGCAAGGAACAGTCCCGGTAGTTTTGGAGGAATAAAACTGTATAACAGCTCCCTTTTATAACGTGCTTCGTAGGTCTCTTGAATAATCTCACTTTTATTTATCCCGTAGAAAATCGCCCGGCGTAGAATTATATCATTTAGAGGCGGGATGTGACAGCTCATACCCAAGTAAACGGGGTGAAGGGAGCCATCCTCAAATATAATAAAATCTGATTTAAGCAACTTATCCGAAAGGACAGGTATGGAATCAATCTCACTATTTAAAAAATGCTCCAGGGTGTATAAGGGACAGAATTCCACAACTTCCAAGCGGGGAGAACCTTGAAAATACTGCATATTCCTGATCATTCGAACTCCGCAAATTTTAAGTCGTGTATCTCTTATCCAGGAGTCGAATTTAAACGGCCCAGTTCCTGATGGCTTACGAAAAAAATCTTTTCCTTGCTCAAGCACAAGCTCCCGAGGTAATATCTTGCAGAAATGCATACTCATCAAATATAAGGCTAATGTCAGAGGCTTTTTCCAGAGAATCTCTATAGTTAACTCATCAATGACTTTTATCCCTGAGATACCCTTTGTTCTTCCGGCATGGAAATCGGAAGCACCAACTATTCTGGTTGCTAAAAATTGATAATAGGGCGAATTGACTTCAGGGTCCAACAGTCTTTCCAATGAAAATTTTACATCATGGGCAGTGAGTTCTTCCCCGTGATGGAATTTGACTCCTTTTCTTAAATAAAAACGATATCTTTTTCCATCAGGAGACGACTCCCAATATTCAGCCAGAGCAGGGACAATATCAAAATTATTATTCCTGTTTTCCAACCTTACCAATCCATCAAAAATCTGCTCAGATACAAATATCGATGAATCCGCATTAACAGGGTCTAACTGGACCTTGAAAGTATCTGAAAACGATTTTAGGCGGAATACATTCTTCTGTGGCGCCGGGTTTATAATAATTCCCTCTTCAGAACCTAAACCTATAACTATTGCTGACTGAAATAAAAAGAAAAATATAATAAAGAAAAGATCTATCCTGCTAATAATTCTCATTTCCTTTCGTTTTCGGTGTAATCTATATTTATAATCGACATTTCTTATGAATAGTTCAGGCTAGATACAGTTTACCTGATAAGCGATAGAATGTAAAGATTTTTTACAAGAAAGAAATAGGGCTGACCTGATCCTTATTTCTTCCCCTTAGACAGCACATAGAAATCCCGCATGCGGTCTTTGATTTTTTTGTAGCGAAAGTCAATAATTTTATATCCAGCCTTTAATATAGAACAAAAAGCTTCCTTGGTTTTTTTTCGCCAGTAGACCGGGATATTACGGACTTCTTTATCTAAAACATCTGTTTCCTGCAGCACGGTATAGAAATCATAAGGTATTTCAATAAGCATAATGTTGCATAAGGAGTAGCTGCCTTTTTTTGCTACAGGCAGGCAAACTTGCCCGGTTTTCCCTCTGACCTCCCGGCTTTCAGAATAGACAATTAATCTATCTTCTTCTAGTAAAAGTTCCAAGTCATATTTAGGCCTCTTGATCTCTTTCTTCAAATCCCATGATACAAAAAGGCGGTCACTAGGGACATCTACCCTGTTTAGTTTTCCCGCAAATCCTTTATAAAATGCCTCTTTATACGCTATAACCTCCATTCCAAAGATATGGAAATTTCGATAGGCATTTACTCCGGTTAAAGGGTCAAAAGTGCAGGTAATTGTATTAATGCCTAAAATCTCTATTACTTTTTGCCTTTGAAACTGTTTTAAAAAAAAACCCAGGCCATACTTTTGAAAACCCGGCTTCACTGAAGCATACTGGGAATAAAATTCCAAGTTAGCCGGATTTCTATAGCCAATATTCAGGTCTATGATCCCGACATAGCCATAAGAAAATCCAATCAGGTGCTCTCTATTTTTAGGAAATCCCCCATTTTTACCCTCTATATATATCCCTATATAGAGGCTGCTTCCATCATTAAAAATGTTTTCGCCGGCCATATTCCTGGCTGCTGAAAAGTTATCATCCGGGTCCTCCCATATCTCATATCTCAACTCTTCAAACTTTGCATAATCAGCTAACTTATCTGAAGTTTCAACCGCAAATAAAAAACGTCTTCCCTTTAACTCATGGATCACTTCTAAATCTCTCATTTAATCTAATTTTACCGAAACATGCTGTTAAAAGGCAAGAGGCTACTTGCCTGAAAGATAAAAGTTTGAATCCAATCAGGTTTTAATATATAAGATATGAGAATAATAGATTGGAGGAAAAAATGAATATCTTAAAGAAAATTTTAGCCCTTATATGTTTACTGTTTATCCCGATTGCCTTGACTGCTGCCCAAGGACAGCCCAAAATCACTCAAACCGAAGACCATGTCATCTCTTTTGGAAATAATCTAGCGGTTATTGGCGCTTCCTCCCAAATTTTTCAATCCATCTTAAACTATCCTATTGCTGATACTAGGGGATGCCTGATCAGCTTTGTCCCTGCAAAAAATCTTAACAACCTTCTTTGTATAGGCTCTCCATACCTTAAACTCAGGGATAAACAGGAGGTCGTTGCTTATTCCTCAGTTAAAAAGATAGAAAGTTTGACTGCTGAAAGTTCCCTGAGTATGGAGGCAACCGGAAATTATGAGGGATACCGGGGAGAAAAAGCCAGTATTACAACGACTTACAATTTTATCCCCCAATCAGGAAAAATAGATATTTCCTCCACCATAAAAAATACCGGCAAAAATACAATAGATAAATTCTCCTACTCAGTCTATTGCGGAACAAACACCCGTTATTCTTTTTCCCCTTTTCACAAAGAAATATTCCCCAGTTTAAACTTCAGAATATATCAGAAAGAAGACCTGGCTCTAGGCTGGATAAACCTTAATTCGACATCAGATAACGATAAAGACTCTCTAGCTCCGGAAGAAAGCTTTAATGTCCGCTACTCTCTGTTGGTCGACAGCCAGGTTGCCAGTTTGATGGAAAGGATTTATCAGATCCTGGGGGCCAAAACTGTACAAGCCGGAATCCTCCTGGAAGAATATGAGGGAAACCTGGCTGAAGTGATTATAAGTGACGTCTTATCCGGATCGATTTTTTTCCGTACATTTCTAACATCAGAAAAGATCACAGGCATCCCTCTTCCAGAAGGCACTTATTCCGCCAGGGCAAATCTATTTCCAGCTGTAAAGAGAAAAACCTTTGCTGCAGGTTCTGGTAAAGAAAATATCTGTACTATCAAGGATACTGCTAAGGGAAAAATCAAGGTCCGGATCTTAACCGGACAGGGGAAATTTGTCCCGGGAAAAGTTACTTTTATTGGTCTATCCCCGACTGAATCCCCTTACTTCAAACCGGACAATCCCTTGATAACCGGAAAATATTGGGAGACATTTAAAAACTCACGCTTCTCCAGCGAACAAGACCTCGAGATCACTCTGCCGGTCGGAACCTATCTTATATATGCTTCACGCGGTCCTGAATATTCGTTCGACCAACAGGTAGTAGAAATCCTGAAAAACGACCAGCAAAAATTTGACTTCCATATCAATAAAGAAGTCGATACAGCAGATTTAATATCCATAGACCCCCATATGCATACAACAAAATCAGATGGGAAGATGAGCATTACAGCCCGGGTGAAATCCCTGGCAGCCGAAGGCATTGAAGTAGCCATGTTAACAGACCATAACTATATCACCAACTATCTCCCCGCTCTTAAATCCACAGGCCTGGAAAATATTCTTTCTTTTATATTCGGTAATGAAGTAACCATCAACGGAATGATCCACTATAATACTTACCCTTTGACATACCGGGAAGATAAAAAAAACAATGGAGCAATAAATCCGGCATCCGACACTGTGACCCCACTCTTTAAACTAAGCCGAGAAACCGACCCTGAAACTCTCATACAGGTAAATCATCCCAGAAGCGGCACCCTGGGCTATTTCAATATGTTCCAGCTTGACCCGGAAACAGCCGCTTATGCTTTAAAAGGTTTTGACACTTCTTTTGATGTTCTGGAAATAATAAACGGTCCTTACTGCCATCCTGCCAATGCCGCTTCCATACAGGATTGGCTTCATCTTTTAAACCGCGGCTACTACTATCCCCTGGTTGGTTCCTCTGATTCACACGGAATCGACCGCAGAGAGCCTGGATACTCACGCACATATGTCTATTACCATGGTGAAAAGGGAGGCGATCTTGATGAAAATACTCTGATACAAGCAATAAAATGGGGACACTCATTTGCCAGTAATGGCCCGATAATCGATGTTAAAGTCAATGACACTTTTAAGTGTGGAGATACCTTAACAGACAAAGACGGGAATGTGGACTTAGAAGTCAGAGTCCAAAGTGCTTCCTGGGTTGCTTTGGATATGGTCCGGCTAATAATCAATGGAAAAAGAAATTTGGGATTTCCGATACAACAAAAAAATCCAGGGGCCTTAGATTTTACAAAAAAAATACAGTTGAATATCAAAGAGGATTCCTATATTGTTGTCGAAATCTTAGGCAAAAAAAGCCTCTATCCTGTTATGCAGGCCACAGCTCAGGACGGACTTTCAAGCAATGCTATCCTCCCTTATGCTCTAACCAATCCCATCTTTATCGATGTGGACGGAAATGGAAAATTCGATCCTCCTATAAAGGACAAAATCAAACTCGTCGATCAAATACCGGAAACTGACAATACAGAAAAATAGTTAAGAAAGCAGGGAGGATGCTTCCTGTTAATGGGGAGCTGAGTCGGATATTAAATAGTGCCTGATGAATCTGATAGCTTGATCCATCTCCCCCTGCTTTCTATATCTATCACGGAGATGGAGATGATTAATTTTAACATAGAATTTGCGAAATTCCTCATTTTTTGGTACTAATATATCGTATTCTTTATAAAGCTGTAAACGAAATGCAAAAAAAAAGGAGTTACCCCGACCAAAAAATTACCTGTATTATTAACCCTCATGCAGCCAATAAAAAATGGAAGCGAAATATCCTATTAAGAAAATATATCCAGAATAAACTCCCGGGCCAAATAATCGATACCCATGAAAATAAAGAATCTACCATCTCGACTGCAAAAAATCTCTGTTTAAAAAATGACATTATTGTTGCAGCCGGAGGAGATGGAACTATAGCTGACATAATTCAGGGAATTGTACAATCCGAAAAACCAAAAGACGTATCTTTAGGGATAATTCCTCTTGGAAGTGGAAATGCTTTTTGTATTTCTCTTCACATTCCTTTAAACGTAGCCAGAGCTATTAGAATTATCACTGAAGGCAAAACCCGAGAAATCGACCTGATAGATTTTGACGGAAAGGTCGCCACTTTCGGCAGTATAGGAGCCACAGCTCAGGTTCTGGTGGAAAAGCTTAAACATAGAGTGCCAGGGTTTTTCGGCCATATCCTAGCAGCTAAGATCATGCTTAAATTATCCCGGAAAGAACAGGAAGTCGAGCTTATCGACGGCATTGATGATTCCGGTGAACATTTTGACAAAAAGCATTTAAAGTTAAAAGTATTTGATGCCCATATCGGAAAAACCAGACATTTTGGCTACGGTTGGAAAATGGCTCCAAAAGCAATAATCGATGATGGGTATATTGACATCACTTTTTTTGAGATCAGCAGCTGGAAATTTCTTCTCTATTTCCCCCGCATCTATTTCGGTACATTCCAGCAAACCCAACAGCATTTTAAAGCCAAAAAAATACTTTTTAAGGGGAAAAATCTCCCTATTCAATACAATGGAGAACTTTTAGGAAAGAGGGATCAAATCGAATTAAAAATTCTACCAAAGGCAATAAACGTTATCAGTCCTTCCTAACCTCGACTCGTGAATAGTTCAGGCTAACCTAAATAAAGCTATTTGCGTTCATCTCCCCACAGCTTCTTATTTCCATGCGCCCGGTGCCAGACATCTCGCCAACGATGCTTCTCAAGCGTATTTAGTCCTCCTTTTTGTACTTAAATTATCTTCTATCTTTTCTATTCAAAAATCAGCCAAAACATGCATTTGCATGAGGGATCAAGTTTTCATATTCCACATTTCAATATTTTCCTTAGTTTTATATCATAAAAATGTGGAATATGAAGACTTGACCCCTTTTTTTCCAGGATAGGCTTAGGATTCATCAACCAGGATAAAGGCTGCAACAACAGAGGCATGGAAAGCATGCCCTGAGAGTTTCTTAATATCAGCAACGGATTTATATTCTTCTATTCCCTGGAAGGGCGGGGCATGATTTGATATTTTGTCTCTAATATGGGCTAAAGCCAAAATACTTGCTCCGATAGGAATTTCATTTAAATCCTTTTGTAAAATTCCAGCTTCCTGGATATAATACAGGTTAAAACTGTTTAATAAAGGCGCCACCTCTTTTAAAAGAGATGCTGTTGACTTTAAAATCACTTTATCGTGATCAGTAAGGGAATTTACCGAACTTTTTATGTCGGCTCCCAAAAAATCTGTCGTTTCCACAAAAAAGGCTACATTAGTATGCAAGGCCCCTGCTTCAGAAAGAAGAGCAGCTGATTTGATGTTTTCCATCTCCCGGGTATCAAGCCCGACAGCAAGAGCGATCTTCCCAGCTAGGCCGGCAATGCGTAAAGAAGACGGTTTAATATCATCCCCGCATTCAAGATATTTAAACAAGATTTCCAATATACCTATATAAGCATTTCTTATTTTTTTAAGTCTTTTCTCTCTTTGCTCGGAAATAACTCCAATAAGAGCACCGGTTAATATTAAGAAGCTGGCCCAGGAAACAAGAGTGATGACCTCATCCATCGAAAAGGAAAGGCCTGCTCCGGTACCCTGGCGTATAAATACAAGATAAAGAAAAACCATCAGGACGCTAAAAATACTGGTCAAAACTCCATGTTTTTTGCCTAAAAAATATCCTGCAAGTATTACCGGAAGGAAAAAAAAGTTTAAAAAAGATAGCTTATACTGAACAAGCAGGGCAATAGCCAGAGTTCCCACCAGGATCAAGGCAATCAATGAACCTTCAAAATGGTCAACTATAAAGGCTTTTAATTTTTTCATCTACCCCTACCCAATTAATTTTATATCACCCTTGGATTAATTAGTCAATCATATTGTTTTCAGGTTCTAACAGGTTATTTCAAATTCAGGCGCTTTTAAGATATGGGCTTTTACTGAACATGTATCAACAGCCTTAATAACAGCTTTTTTGTATTTATCCGGAAACTCCGGAGGCAGCTGGATTTCAATTATGATCTTGTCTATCATTTTAGTATCCGGATTCCTCTTTGTCCGCATAACCAAAGCAGAATCGTTGAGGGGAATCCCCCTGTTCTGACAGAATGACAGCACATAAATGCCCGAACAGGTAGCAATAGAGGCTAAAAAAAGGTCAAAAGGTGCCGGGTAAGAACCGTCACCGCCCTGATAAACAGGCTGGTCGGTCTTAATGATAAATCCCTTATATTCCACATCCACTCGCATTCCTCCGGGAAAAATCACTTTCATTTCTTCATTCATAGAACTACTCCTAAACTGAACTATTCATAAAAAATATCGATCTGTATAATACCTCATTGTGATGAACCATTCCTATCCGGTCCTTTGGAAAAAATAGCCAGTAATAAATCTCTATCCTTTGCAGTTATAGCCATACGTCCGAACAAATCATGGACCATGCTGGTCACATGTGCTTTATTCCCTGGATTGATAAATTTCTTTTCCTCCAATTTCTGCAAAATGAGCCTGATACACTCCTCTTGTTCCCGGCGGGGAAGCGGCTTTTTTAGGGCTGTCTGCATTTTATTCGCCCCCGCTGTGTTATAAATACTAAACAACGTAAGCAGCACCGCTGAAGAAAGATTATAGGAAGGCTGTGATGTTGCCTGCGGTATAGCAAATAAAAAATTGGCATGATTCAACTCCTCCGATGTCAATCCGGTCCTTTCATTCCCAAAAAGGAGACCGATCCTGCTTTTTGGAGAGAACTTTAACATTTTTCTCACAGCCTGCTTTAAAGAAAGGGAGGTATAGTTTTTTCTATGTCTAGCTGTAGCAGCAAACACAACATCCAAATCAGTAACTGCTGCGGATATATCTGGATAAACCCCGGAATTATCTAAGATCTCTTCTGCATGAACAGCAGTAATATAAGAGTTTGGATTAATTGGTGTACCCAGGATAAGCCTTAATTCATAAAAACCCGTATTTTTCATGCCGCGGGCGACTAAACCAATATTTTCGGGACTCGAAGGCCGGGACAGGATAACAAAAACACTTCTCATTGCCTAATACTTACCAGTGCTGCCGAATCCTTTTTCTCCGCGGGTTGTATTATCCAATCCATCTACATCGGCTACCTCTACTTTTTGAATCGGCTGCACAAGAAGCTGGGCAATTTTCATACCCTTATCAATAACAAAAGGTTTATCACCAAGATTTATCATCACCACTTTGACTTCTCCACGATACCCGGAATCGACCACTCCGGCTAGGCGATGGACTCCACTTAGGGAAATTCCACTCTTATCCCAAATCAAGCCGACATAACCTTTAGGTATAGCAATTTTTATCCCAGTCGGTACAGGGAAAGCCCGGCCTGGCTCCAAAATGCAATTATTCACAGAGAAAATATCCAGGCCAGCATCACCTTTATGGCCGTAAACAGGCAGCCTGGCATCCTTGTGAACACGTTTTACTTTAAGTTCCATGCTCAATCACCTTCAACAGAGACTTTCTTGAAATATTTTTTTGCACTATCAGCAAATTCCTTAAATTCTACCCTGGAAAAAGCTGTTTTCTGCATATAAGACTTGTCAATAGTATTCTCAGGGATAAAGTTCTGCAGCTGAAAATAATCACTTCCCTTAAGCAGTTCCCCTATCTTTTCAATATCCTCGACCCGTAAAAGACCAGGAACTGCGGTAGTGCGGAAAACATAGGGGATCCCTGAAGTCCTGATAAGATCAATACTAATCCGAATATCGTCGGTCTTCACATTCGATTTTGTAACCTCTTGATACCTTTCAAGCGGAGCTTTTACATCCATGGCTACAAAATCCACCAGCTTTTTTTTAATTAAACCTTCAAGCCTCTGTGGAAAAGAGCCATTGGTATCTACCTTTACCAAAAGGCCACGCTCTTTTATTACCTGCAGCAGGATTTCAAGATCTTCGTGAATAAGCGGTTCTCCCCCTGTTACACAGATTGCTTCCAACCAGTCTTTACGGGCATCAAGAAAGCTTAAAAAAAAATCTAAAGGAAATTCCGGAATGCTTTCCGGATTTAAAACCAAGTCTGCATTATGACAGAAAGGACAGCGAAAATTACATCCCCCTGTAAAAATAGTAGCTGAGATGTGACCGGGAAAATCCTTAGGCGCGAACTTTTCTAACCCTTTGATCTCAACCAATCCTGCAACTCCTCTTTACTGTTTAACACTGGCTCTATTCCATCCTCATCCCGTAATATCAGCGTAGGGATAATAATTCCTCCTTTATCATCCCGTTTAATGACTTTCAGATATTCTCTGAGCTTTAATTTACTTTCTTTCTTGGTAAGATTATATTCTGTTCCTTCAATATCGCTGTTATTTAAGCCCTCTTTAAGCGCATCACATTTTGCACAATTGGGATAGGAAAAAAGTAAATACTCCAAGGTCGTTTCCTTTAACCTGTTTGCTCATAGGGAGTACGTTCAACAAACTCCTGTTTTTTCCCATCGTTCCAAGTGGCAACTGGACGTAAATACCCGACGATCCGGGAATAGACTTCGGTCTGTTCCCCGCATTCAGGGCATTCTTTAACTTCGCCTTTAATATATCCATGGCTCTTGCATATACTGAATGTGGGAGTAATACTAAAATAGGGAAGCTTGGTTTCGGCAATCTTTCTTACTAGTTTTCTGCATGTATTTTTTTCAGTAGACTCGGGAAGGAAGGAGTGAAATATGGTTCCTCCCGTATAAAGCAACTGCAGGTCTTTCTGGTGTTGAATGGCCTCAAAGATATCCAGGGTGGCATCTACATTGAGTTGGGTAGAATTGGTCAGAAAGGGATATCTTTCCGTACCCGAAGTTATAATCCGCGTGTACTTCTGCTTATCCAGCCTGGCCAGGCGGTAGGAGGCCGATTCTGCCGGACTAGCTTCAAGATTATAGAGGTTTCCAGTCTCTTCTTGATAATCCTTAAGCATTCCCCGCATTTTATTTAGAATCTCAATCGCAAATTCTTTTCCTTCAGGAGTACCAATCCCTTTTCCTAAGAAATTCAAACAGGTTTCATGCATTCCCAACAGGCCTATGGTAGAGAAATGATTATCAAAATGCCCCAAATATACTTTAGTATAAGGTACAAGTCCCCTTTCCAGTATATTATTAACGATTTCCCGTTTTGTCTCCAGGGCCTCTTTTGCCAAGTCCATCACCTTTTTCAACCGGGTAAAAAAGTCTTCCCTGTCTTTCGCCTCAAATCCAATTCTATTCAAATTAATTGTAACAACTCCGATTGAACCAGTAGAATCCCCTGGCCCCCACATATTGCCGGGACGCTGCAGCAGCTCTCTCTGGTCAAGGTTAAGCCGGCAGCACATAGCCCGGATATCACCAGGATCCATATTTGTTCCAATATAGTTCTGAAAATAGGGAATGCCATACTTTGCCGTTACCTCAAAAAGCAGGTCAGCATTAGGTGAATCCCAGTCAAAATCCTTAGTCAGATTATAAGTGGGAATGGGAAAAGTGAACACACGTCCTCTCTGGTCACCTATTTTCATTAACTCCAGGAAGGAACGATTGATCATATCCATTTCTTTTTGATATTCCCCATAACAGGAATCTAATTCCTTCCCACCTACAATAACTTGTTTATCTTTCATATCCTCCGGGACTGTCCAATCAAAAGTCAGATTGGAAAAAGGTGTCTGCCATCCCCAACGAGAAGGGACATTCAAGCCGAAAATAAGCTTTTGAATATCCTGCTTGACCCCGGTATAATCCAGTTTATCCGCCCTTACAAAGGGAGCTAAAAAGGTGTCCACACTCGAGAAAGCCTGGGCTCCGGCAAACTCCCCTTGCATAGTCCCGATGAAATTCACCATATGAAGCGTAGCCGTCTCCAGATGCTTGGCAGGAAAAGAATGTACCTGGTTAGATACATGCCCGAATCCTTTTTTTAGGAGATTTTCCATAGACCAGCCAGCACAATAACCGACAATAGGATAGGAGAGATCATGTATATGGCAGTCACCATCTGTATGGGCATTCTTAACATCTTTGGAGTAGATCTGGTTAAGAGCAAAATTGGACAGCACTTCTCCCGCGACTCTGGCGTTAAGTCCTGAAAAACTCGTCACTCCTTCATTACTATTTTCTTTGACCTTCCAGTCTACATCATTTATATAATCCTTTATCAATCTCTCCAGATTGATTCCTATTTTTTTAGCTTCGCGGACCTCCTGGTGGCTCTCTCGGTAAAGAATATAGGATTTAGCGACATCATGATATCCCTGCTTCATTAAAACCATCTCAACAATATCTTGAATCTGTTCAACAGAAGGAACAGTGTAACCCCCGAATTTTTCCTCCAGCATAAATGTTACTATATCAGAGATGCTCTTGGCCGCCCGTCTATCCACCAGTCCTTTAGATTCCATGGCTTTATAAACAGCTGTTGTGATCTTGTCCTGGACAAAATCTGCTACTATACCATCTCTTTTTTTTATTCTTGCGAGACTGTCATTCATCTAAATCTCCTTCGATAAAAAGCCGATAAATCCCCTTCCTTCTGACTGCCTGAAAAGAATGGATTTTCCGCTAATATCACTATATGTTGTATATATCAATGCCAACAAATACTAAATGTTGTATCGACAGTTACCAATTTATTCCTGATTTATCGACTTGTCAAGTACTTTTTTAAAAAAAACGAAATTATTTAATATTTTATCAAACGATACAAATTACTTCCATATATTTAAAGTTAATTCCAATTAAAAAACAAGATTGAATTTACGCAGCTCTGCAGCTAAGTCAGCTCTCTCTATAAAATGGATTGTATTGATTCCAAGGGCATTTGCCACGTCAATATTTTCTACTCTATCATCAATAAATAAACATTCATCCGCTTGGGCCTCAGTTTTTTCCAAGGCAGCTTTGTATATTTGCGGGTCCGGTTTTATACATCCCTCTAGATGAGAAAGTATATAGGCATCAAAGATTAATATTTCTGGGAAATTCTTTTTAATAAAGCCATAACGCATCACATCCGTATTGGAAAGCAATATTACCCGGCAATTCTCTTTAAGTTTTTTCAAAATTTGCAATTCCTTTGTTCTAAGATCAAAAACATCATTGTAAGCTTTAAAGAATCGATTATAATCAAAATCGCTTTTAAAGATCCTCACGGCTTTGTTATAAAACTCAGCAGGACTTATTTCCCCCTTGTCAAAGGATCTTAGGATTTCAAAATTCTCAGACACCAACCCAGCAATATCGCTTTGGGATAAAGAAGTATTGTCTGTAATTTTTTTGAAAAAAATATCATTATCAAAGGAAATAAATACATTTCCCATGTCCGAAATTATACATTTAATCATATGCACTATCCCACATTGAATTGTTCAAGAAGGCATTATACTGCAAATAAACATACCGACTCAATAGAATATTGCTGCCAGGATTTCTCTTCTCATTTTTTTATGATTCTGAGCCTTAAGCAACAATCAGATCAGTTGATACGAAAACACGCGAATTTTCCCCAGCGTGGAAAATCCGCTCGGATACAGTCTTCGCTCTCTTCTCCTTAAGGGAGAAGAACCATGCCCGCTCATCCTTGCTCACGGTTTTCTTAATCAATTGACCTGATTCTTTTTATCGCTTTTCCTTGCAAAAAGTGATTTCCTCTTATTACTTAATATAAAATGGATCATCTATCTTACAGAAATATAAGCAATTACATTAATATTAAACTGGAATCACAGTTCATATTTATTTTTTCATCTTCTCACTCTCTGGAGTTACCTTCCAATTTTATTCAGGATATGGGTTGGCGTGGATACTGGTAAATCCCGGAGAAAGCCATCCGGAACAACGCGGGCATGGTTCCTCGAGAGGATCTCGAGGAGAGCGTTGTGAGGACAGGAGGGGATTTCCCCGCTGGGGGAAATCCCTGTCTTTCGCAGGGACTTACCCGTGTCTATGCCATACATTTCCTGTAAATTAAAAAAATTGGGGGAACTCCAGTATAATTTTCCCATTGAGAGAATGGAACTATTCCTATATTATATTTGACAGTTGACATCATTTTGAAAAATCAGAGCACGGAGGTTAGTAGTCAATGAATGAGAATATAAGTTTTATTCACCCGTCCAAAAAACTCTTTCGCTTTACAGTATTAATCTTTGTAAGCTTACTAACCTATGGAAGCTATTTTGCTTATGACGGCTTGTCTGCTATAGCTCCTATTTTAATCGATTCTTTCCAGGTCACAAGAGCTGCTTATGGGGCTACAAAAACCATTTATTCTCTGGCTGCGATATTATGTCTTTTGATCGGGGGAATTCTTATAGACAGGATAGGTACCCGTAAATCCAGTCTGCTTTTCTCTTCATTTATTGTTCTCGGTGCTCTAATAATGGCTTTTTCCACAAATATCTGGATGCTATATATAGGGATGTTCTTATTTGGTGCTGGCTCCGAAACATTGGTCATCGCTCAAAGTTCGATTATTGCCAGATGGTTCAAAGGAAAGGAACTTGCTCTGGCTTTCGGGATATCTTTGACTGTCAGTAGATTAGGCTCTCTCTTTAGTTACAATACAGAAACTATAATCGTAGATTACTTTGGTCATTATTCCTACGCCCTTTGGGCAGGTCTGATATTCTGTTTGTTGTCTTTAGTCAGTAACATCGTTTATTGTCTTTTAGACAAAAAAGGTGAACATGTGTTGGATCTAAAGGAAGAAGAGGTAGAGGAAAAAATAGTATTCTCCGATATTAAGAATTTTAACTCTTCATTCTGGTATGTGACATTTCTGTGTCTTACCTTCTATGGAGCTATTTTCCCCTTTCAGCACCTTGCTGCGGATTTTTTCCATGACAAGTGGGGAGTTCCTCTGCAAGCAGGAGCTGGGGGAGGATTCCTGCAACAGGTCTTTTCCAATTTTTTACATATGTTTTCTACAGCTCCAGGAATGGCTGGAATTATCGTGTTTGCCTCAATGGTGTTTGCCCCTCTCGCCGGATCACTGGTGGATAAGATCGGAAAACGAGCCTCCCTTATGATCGTGGGATCATTATTAATGATCCCAGCACATTTGCTGATGGGAATAACATATATCAATCCTGTTATCTGTATGATCGTACTGGGTGCCGCTTTTGTCCTGGTACCTGCTGCCATGTGGCCCTCTGTACCACTGATTATATCAGAAAAACACGTGGGTACAGCCTTTGGTCTGATGACAATGATTCAGAATATTGGATTGGGTTTATTTCCATGGCTCAGTGGAAAACTGAGGGATTTGACTGGAGACTATACAGCAAGCCAGATCATGTTCGCTTCTCTAGGCGTCTTAGGGCTTGCACTTGCATTCCTTCTCAAACGGGCTGATTCCAGAAACAACAACGTATTGGAAAAACCATAGCATTCCTAGCCTGGATTATTCACGAGTTGAGGTTGCTGCAGATGCAAGGCACAGGGTATGAAGCTGTGGTCCTTCACCGCGAATGCCCTGTAACGAAGCAGGTGCTGTGAGATCGGCTCGCTCGGAGAGTAAAAAATGGCGATTAAAATTAAAAATAAAAACAAGAAAAAAGTTTCAATAATCATTGTTGAAAAAATCTTGCATGTCATTGAAAAGAAAATAATAATAAAAACATCGCCATTTTTTATGAATAGGTCAGGCTAGTTGTGAATAAGGAAATAAATTGAAAACCTGCCCATATTGCAGCTGCCAAATACCGGAAAAAGATGCCTTATGCCCTGAGTGCGGAAGGCCTTACTGGGACCCAGACAGTCCCCGCACACTCAAAATTGAGAAAATCGACTCGGAAGCTGAAGACGGATGTCTCTCTATTATTATGCTTCCCTTAATAGTTTCTCTAATAACAGCAGGTTTTATAATCTTAACCGGGCTTATCCTGAACCTGTTTTTGCATTTCGAAAGCAACCAATTAAAAATAATCTGGCTCGGTATATCTATCCTTTGCGGAGCCGCAGCCTACTGGGTAATAAAACGCTACAAAAATAAGAATGGTCCTTGATCTATTTTCTAGTGGCAACAGCAGAGGCGGATATACCAAGGTCAGCTACATTGATAAACCCTTCGAGTCCATTCTCTCCCACTTCGAATTCTCCCTCGACTGTACGTTCCATTCCATCCGGAGGGGTAGGAGCCTCAAAGGTGAAGCTGAAATTTTCCCCGCCATATTCAATATTCTCAAGCTCAATATCATAAAAAAATCCAGACGATTCACTAATAATACCGGACAGCTTTCCCTCTGACTCTTCCACAGTCATGTCAAGATAAAAATATTCTCCCTCTGCTTCAAGTTCGATCTCCCAATCCCCGGTTATCCTGCTGAGATCATTAGTTTGGAACGCAAATAAAGAAAAAGAGAAAACAAAAATTAAACAAATAACCTTAATACTTTTCTCAACAACTCTAATCATACAAACCTCCTGCATATCGTCATCTTATTATATAAAAAAAGGAGGGCAGAAGCCCTCCCCTGAGTAAAAATTAATAAATTGTGCCAGTAATAGAACTTATACTCTAAAATAATCCAGTAAATACTACATCTGCATGAAACAATTCCCTGGTTCTCCGTCTTGCTGCCCATGCTACCGTATCTTTTATATTCACATAAAACCAATAACCATCAAAAAGGTCTAATTTTTTTACATAATACTGGGCGATGTCAGTAAAGTTATCTACAATGATTTTGCCGACCTGTTTTCCATCTTCTTCATCTATAACTACGATCTTGAAATTTCCATCCTGTTCTTCCAATTTTCCATAGACTTTAGCCTTTTCTTTTTCTTCCCAGATATCTTTCTTATCATAAGAAATATCTTTCAAGGCAGTAAATTCATTTCTGCCCTGTAGATCTATATAGTCTTCCAAAACAACCTCTTCCGTTCTGGTAAAGACATTCCGGTAAGTCCCGCTTTCTTCTTTCACTTCTATAGTATCTGCAATTAATAATGAAGTCCTTTCCGAGTCAATATGAGCTTCACCTTTAACCTCTTTTCCCTCAAGAGAGCTTATTTCACCAGACTCCAAAGATCCTTGAATAATAATATCAAATCCCTGTACCTCAGGGACATAAATATATTTTCCATAGACAACATCGATTGTCCCTTCAAACGGAACTTTACCCTCTTCTATTTTTACGCCTTTTTCTGGTGCTTCTTCTTCAGCCTTGCTGCAGGCAAAAGTGCCAGCTATCACAATCATGAAAGCCAGAAATGTAAGACCAAAAATGCGAGGTGTTGAATCCCATTTACTTTTTCTTATAGCCATAACTCATACCTCCAAATCTTTAATATTTCTCTTCATAATTATACGGAAATTCACTCTAATTAATACTCCAGATTAAGAATATTTTATACCATCGAAAACAATAAAAGTAAAGAGGAAAATGAGCTATTTTTTTCTTACCTTTTTAGTAGAGCTTGAAGAGGCAGTAGATCTTCGGCTAGAAGGCTGTTTTACTTTCGAACGGGACGACCCGCTGCTACTTCTGGAAACAGAAGATCTTCCCGAGGAAGAGGAACGACTGGAGGAATAGGACCTGCTGGGCGTTTTGGACCTGCTTGTGCTCGAATAGCTGCGAGATGGAGACCTGTATTTAGAGGTATAAGATTTGCTGCTTGAATAACTACTCGAGGGAGAGACTCGGCTGCTGGAATAGGACCTGCTGGGCGTGTTGGACCGGCTTGTGCTCGAATAGCTGCGAGATGGAGACCTGTATTTAGAAGTATAAGACTTGCTGCTTGAATAATTGCGGGACGGAGACCGGTAACGGGTGGAATAGCTGGAAGAACTGCTTCTGGAATCAGAATATGAGCTCTGGGAAGAATACTTTTTAATAGAGGAAGACCTGTATTTTGTACCGGAGATACTGGAACTCGGCTTAGAAACCGGCAAAGAACTCCTGCTTCCATATGACTTGATCTCCCTTCCTGAACTCCTACTTCTAGAAAAAGAAGAAGATGGCTGTGTCTGTACTTTTCGCGAATTAGCAGTCCCTTTTGAGGGATAGGTTTTTACTGAAGAACGGGCCTTTGATAATTCGGAGCTTGACGAACTTGAGCTATAACGTTTTGATTCCTGTGAGCTTCTAGCTTTTGAAAAGCGGGTCTTTGAAATACTCTCGTTAGAAACTCCCGAAGCAGATCTACTTGAGGATACAGAGCTTTTTCTGGCTTTAATCAAACCTCTTGAGATTTTACCAGAGCTTTTTATAGAAGTTTTTCCCGCGGGAAAGGCCTTGTCCACACGGCGTATTTTTGACCTTTCCATTGTCTTGACTGCAGCTGAATTGTTCAATCTGGATTTTCTTGCAGCAGCACTTATCTGTGGCTGGCGGGACGAAAGTGATACTTTGCCTATGCGGCTGACATGGTCTCTGCTTAAGGCAACCTTTGATATATGGCGTGCCTGCAGCTGATTCTTATGGACAACAACAAGCGCCCGGGAATGAGCCGGATAATAACCCCGGTTATAACGACCATAATAATGGTTGTTTATTATCACTCCAGGGTAGCCGTAGTAGCTTAAAGGGCTCCAACCATAATAACTGCTTCCATGATACCAGTGGACCCATCCAGGACCCCAATGGCGGGTCGGGATCCAATGCCATCCGAGAGCAAATCTCCAGTGCCATCTGCCGTAATGAGAGACACACCATCCCCAGGGCTCATAAGAAACCCAGGTGAGGCCTATTACAGGATACCATACCCAGCGACCATTGTAATAAGGCTGCCAGGAGCTATGAGATACTCTGGGCACCCAGACATAACCATATGGCCTTTCATATGCCCACCTGCCGTAATAATCTAATTCAGCCTCATATTCATTAAGCTCTGAAGGAAGATAATTTCTGCCAACATAGCGGTTATGGAAAGCATCACGCGAGCTATTCCATTCAGTAAAACTATCTTCCATGCTGGCATAAAAAGCAGCAGGTTCAGAGATAAAACTCCCCTTTGATATCATCAGGCTTTCTTCCATATTCACCAAAAGCGAACCAGTCTCTGCGGCTGCTTCAGCTGTTCCTTCAAGAACCCTTATTTCCGTCTCATATCCCTCTTTGACATCAAAACAATATAGACCTTCTTCCAAAATATAAAACGAAGCATCCGGCGTATGAATTTCAAAATCCTTTTCTCTTTCCATAAAATTTACTCTGAGAAATATTCTGCCGGAAAGCAACTGCAGTCTGATCAGATCAAATCCTTTCTTGGGAAGTTCTGTTATATCTATCTGAGTATATCTGTCTATACGTAAATAATTCTTATGCCCTAAGTGAACCTCTGCCCGGCCTTCTTTTGTCCCCAGCTTATCTCCAACAATTAATGCCAGATTAACGACTCCTTCCTCATAACCAAGGTCTTCTGCCCTCTGGATAAATACATCCCCGTTCACATAACTCAAGCGGGCATAACTATAACTATAATAATCTGTAGATGTGTCTGCTAAAGCAAAAGACCAACTTATTAACAAACAAACGAATAATCCAAGAAGTTTTCTCATGACTCCTCCTTTCATTTCATTCATAACAAATGCAAAAATCATGCCATTTCCCTCCCCCTGAGGAATACAAGCGACCTGTCCTTAATTAAGGACAATTGACAACAAATATGAAATTCAGGATAGTATTTTATGGGGATATATTATATCTTGTATTCGAAACAAAAAAGTAGACTGTAAATCATTTTTTAATGGAGGATAAATGATAAAACTTAATCCATTACTCACAATCCTATTAATTGTCCTGGCCCATTCTCTTATAGCATCTCCCTCTCCATCCCAAGACCTGCTCTCAAAAATAAAAGACTTTCGGAAAGCTAACGAGGATAAGATCATCAAGGAATTCACCAAACTGCTTTCTATTCCCAATGTTTCAAGTGATACAGAAAATATCAGGAAAAACGCTGTGCTCATTAAAAAAATGATGGAAAAACGCGGTATTAAGACTCAAATAATGGAAACCGCTGGAAATCCCATAGTTTTCGGCAAACTTGATGTCCCCAAAGCAACTCGCACATTGATGTTTTACGTCCATTATGATGGGCAGCCGGTCGACCCTTCTGAATGGACAGATACTCATCCTTTTAAGCCTGCTCTGCGCCCTGGAAAACTCAAATCAGGATCTACAGAACCAAAACCGATTCCTTTTCCAGCCCAGGGAGAAAATTTCAATGACGACTGGCGAATCTATGCTCGCGGTTCAAGCGATGACAGAGCCCCGATCATCGGAATATTATCAGCCCTAGATGCCCTAAAAAACTCGGGATTCCCTTTAAAGAACAATCTTAAATTCATATTCGAAGGAGAAGAAGAGGCCGGATCGACCAATCTCAGGCCCTTTTTAGAAAAGCATAAAAACATATTAAAATGCGATATCCTGTTTATGTGTGACGGGCCGGCTTATTATTCCGGTGACCCTACCCTTTTCTTCGGAGTACGCGGCATAACCAGTCTTGAAATTACTTTATATGGACCTAATACCAGCGTACATAGCGGACATTATGGTAACTGGGCCCCCAATCCAGTTATCAGATTGGCTCATCTTCTTACATCGATGAGAGATACATCCGGCAGAGTAAAGATAAAAGGATTCTATGATACAGCCATTCCTCTGACTGATTTTGAAAAGGAAGCCCTAAAAGCGATTCCCTCCTATGAAAATAACATCAAAAAAATATACGGCTTTCCCGAGGCGGAAAACAACTGGGGAAGCCTGATGGAAGCAATCCAATTCCCTGCTTTAAATATCAACGGAATCCACAGCGGATGGGTGGGTAAACAGGCCCGGACTATTGTTCCCCCTGCGGCAACCGTAGCAGTTGACATCAGATTGGTTAAAGGCAATGACCCCGATGATATGGTAGAGAAAATCATCAAGCATATAAAGACCCAGGGATACCATGTGGTAGAAAAAGATCCTGATCAGAAGACCAGGATGAAATATGGCTTGATCGCTAAGGTCAGGCGGCCCGAAAGAGGGTATAAAGCATCACGTACGCCTATGGACCACCCGATTTCCAAGCTGGTTATCAAGGCCCTAACTGCACATAGCGAAAAAAAACCTATTCTCCTTCCTTCATTGGGCGGCTCGCTTCCAATTTATATGTTCAATGACCTTCTCCATGTCCCTATAATCGGGGTTCCTATTGCTAATCACGACAATAACCAACACCAGCCGGACGAAAATATCCGGATAGGGCATCTTTGGACAGGGATCGAGACATTTGCTTCTATCCTTATGATGAGGGAATAATATATAATTCAGGTTTGCCTGATTATTCACAAAGATAGAGTATGATGTGCCAACCCAAGTAATCCCTGAACAGGAACACCAAAGGGACAGGCTGTTTCACAGTACCCGGCACAGTCATTACATAAATCAGCTCTACTTAAAGGAAGGGAAGCATATTTCTGCATCGCACTTTTTTCCCTACCCTGAGTAGTAAAATAATAGTTATAACGCATAATTGTATTTACAGGAACCCGTTCCGGACATTCTGATTCACATACTCCACAGGCATGGCGGCAATATAGATCATCCATAAGCATTGAATAATCAGTCAGGGCTTGCTTTTCAACAACGCCAAATCGTTTTCCTGATAATCCTGTATAGAAATCAAGGTCTATGAAATTCTTTATGGTCATACAGGCACAACTTACATCAGAATTACTGAGAACAAATCGCACAGCAGCTTCCCGGACTGCGTCATAATTTGTCAGTTTATATTTCTCCTTAAAAGCCTCGGCCCGGTCCGCCCGTTCTTTAAGCCTGGGAAGTAAATTTTTTAAATAACCTGGCACCTCCCGGCCTTCAGCTTCCGCTTTCTCGGCATTTTCTTTCATCTCAAAGTAATTCAAGACCGGATTTGTCTTCATCAGAGTCGCCCCGACATTATTTTCTTTACAGGCCCTTAATACTTTCTCCCCCTGTTCCTTCTGGAGAAAATTATAGACAAAAAGCATCACATCAAAACGGCCGTCTTCAGCCGCAGCCTGCAGAACCTTATCCATTGTCTCAGGAACATCGCTCCACTGGGAACCATGATTGGAAACACCGCAAAACCGGACTTTATCTCTGGATTTTAATTCTTTGACAGCATCCAGAAAAACCTTATTTTTCAGATCCTCGACTGTAGCCGGCATATGGGTCATCAAACAATCAATATAGTCGGTCTGCAGCCTTTCCAGACATTTCTCCGCTCGCTTGATAATAGATTCTTTGGTGTCATCTTTCCGGATTCCCAGCTTGGTGGTAATAAATACTTTTTTCCTGTCCCTTTTCTTGATCACACTCCCGATAACTCTCTCTGAACGCCCCCGGCCATAGTTTTCAGCACAATCAATATAATTTACTCCTGAATCTAAAATCGCCTCCAGTAAAGCTCCATCTGCCAGTTCCCCACTGCCAAACCCAATATCCGAAACTTTAAAACCGGTCCGGCCGAGAGTCCTGTATTCCTTTATCTTTAAATTACCTTCGTTGGGATTGGACTCTGAGCTGAACATTTTTTTTGAGCCCTGTAATCCAGTCCCGGCAATGGCAGCAATAGATCCCCCGATAAATCTTCTCCGGCTCAGGCCTCTTTTTTCTTTTCCTGTAATCTTTTTCCTTTTTTGCATTTTTCTCCTCATCTTTGCATAGATATGAGCTTATTATCACAATCTTTCATATTAGGTCAATATATACACATATTTTTATCATACTAGCCTGGATTATTCACGAGTCGAGGTTGTCGCAGATACAAGGCGCAGCGGATGAAGCTGTGATAATTCACCGCGAATCCGTTGCAACAAAGTAGATGCAGTAAGATCGGCTCGCTCGTAGAGTAAAAAATGTCGATTACAAATAGAGATTATATTGTGAACGAAATGGTAAATTGAGTTTCTGTAGGAATCAATGTAAAATGCTGATTAAGAAAGAGGTATAATACACATCGACATTTTTTATGAATAGTTCAGGTTAGTTGTGTTATAATACATTTTTTAAAAAATGATAGATAATAAAAGAGTAGTCATCACCGGCATGGGAACAATCAATCCCCTTGGAGACAACCTCGAGGATTATTACCATAAACTAATCGCCGGGAACTCAGGAATAAAGAAGTGGGAGTCTATAGACCTGACAGAAGTAGAATGTAAATTAGGCGGAGATTTAGGCGCGTACGATACTAAAACTGCTCTGGAAAATTTAAGAGAATCTATCTCTGAAAAACTGCATAAAAAACTCCGCAAACTCTTCCGTACTATGACCTTCTCCAATAAAGCAACCACCTTGACCGCTATTCAGGCCTTCCTGGATGCAGGGTTGTTCGAAGCAGAAACCGACTCCTTTCGGATAAGTGTCCCGGTCGCTGGGCACAATTTTAATTCAAAATATATTCTCAAAAATAATCATCAGTTTGAAGAGGAACCGGCATACATCGACCCCCTCTTCGGAGTCGAAGCGCTTGACTCCAATATCCCAGCTACAATTTCAGAGGTTCTTAAAGCTCAGGGTCCTGCTCTGACTCTGGGGGGAGCCTGTGCCAGCGGTAATCTTGCCCTTAGAGAGGGATTTCGTGATATAACCAATGGAGAAAGCGACATTGCCGTGACCTCAGGAGCAATATTTGACATGACCGCAGCTGATGTACATGCTATGGCATTTCTCAATACTCTAGTCACTGATCCTAAATATATAGACAGACCGGAAACAGCATCCCGCCCCTTTGACATAAACCGAAGCGGCTTTGTCCCTTCCCACGGCGCCGGCACAATCATCCTGGAAGAGCTGAAATTTGCACACAAACGCGGCGCCAAGATCTATGCCGAACTCTTAGGCGTTGCAGCTAATTCCAACTCCGATCATCTACCGGCTCCCTCAGATGAAACCCAAGGATTGCTTATAAAAAAACTGCTCCATATGACCGGCACCAGTCCTGAAGAAGTAGACTATATTAATTGTCATGCCACAGCAACTACAATTGGTGACATAAAGGAGATCAATGCCATAAAAATGGCATTTGGAAAACATGCCTATAAAATAAAATTGAATGCCCCGAAATCCATGCTGGGCCATGTCTGCTGGTCAGCTCCTATTGTTGAAACAATCGGCGGCATCCTCCAGATGCAATATGGAAAACTGCATCCCTCCATCAATATTGACGAACTCGATCCCCAGGTCGACCTTGACGTATGTAAAGACGGACCAGTAGACCATCAGATAAATATCATGTTAAAAAACTCCTTCGGATTCGGAGGGATAAATTGTTGTTCATTAATAAAAAGATTTAGAGAGTAAGCTATGAATGTATTTATAACCGGCGGTTCTAGAGGAATCGGCAGGGCAACCGTCCTCAAATTTGCTGAAAAAGGATGGGGGTGCGCTTTTACCTATATCAAAAATAGAGCAGAAGCCGAAGAAACAGTCAGCCTGGCAAATAAGATAAACTCTGAACTTAAAATTAAATCCTTTCAGCTTGACATCAAAGACCCAAAGCAGGTGGAAAAGGTTGTTGAAACAGCTTTAATAAACTTTGAAAATATCCAAGCAGTAGTAAACAATGCTGCTGTAGTCAGAAATAATGCCGCTGTTATGATGAGTGATGAAGAATGGAGTGAAGTCCTGGATACCAACCTCTCCGGCCCGTTTTATATTACTCGCAGTTTATTAATGCATTTTATATCCAATAAAAGCGGGCGGATCATTAATATATCATCTCTGGCCCAGGATGGCTGCAGCGGTCAGATAAATTATGCCGCCAGCAAGGCCGGACTTATTGGCATGACCAGGACACTTGCTAAAGAATACGGCCCCAAGGGGATAACATCTAATGTAGTTACTGTAGGATATGTTAAAACCGAAATGACAAAAGAACATATGGCAGTACAACTCCATGACTTCTGGATGAAACACTGTCCTTTGAAAAAAATCAGTTCTGCCGAAGATGTTGCCAATCTAATATATTTCCTCTGCTCCCAGGAAGGAAGCTTTATCAACGGAGAAGTGATCCGTGTTTCCGGTGGCCTGACTTATGCACCCTGATAATAGAAAAAAGGAAAAACTTATGAAAAAAATCGGAATAGAAAAAATTAATTTATATGGGTGCTCATTGTGCATGTCCCAAACAGATCTGGCTGTAGCCCGGGATAGAGACCCGGAACGAGTAGTAAAAGCATACATGATAGACACACGTTCTTTAAATCCTCCCTATGAGGATACAGTTACAATGAGTGTCAATGCTGCCAAACCAATGTTGTCTGAAAAAGACAAAAAAGACATCGGACTTCTTATTGTCGGGACTGAAGGATCAGTGGATTTTGGAAAACCTATCTCAACTAATATCCATGAAGCCCTCGGGCTCCATCCAAATATCAGAAATTACGAGACCAAACACGCTTGCTACAGCGGCATAGCAGCCCTGGATTCTGCCATAAACTGGATCGCAGCCGGGCTGAACCAGGGGAAAAAAGCTCTGGTCATCGGAACAGATTTCAGCCGCAAGCACTTTCATAAAGACCACGAGTTTGTATTAGGCGGAGTTGCAGCAGCAATACTGGTTAGTGACACTCCCAAAGTCGTAGAATTCGAAATTGAAAAAAAGGGATTCTGGACCACAAACGTCTATGATACATTCCGGCCTTCAGCTGTGGCAGAAGTAGGAAATAATGAGGTTAGCCTATACAGCTATATGGATGCCCTGGAAGGCTCCTATCTTCATTATGTCAGTAATGTCGGAGAGATCGAGTTTGACACCTATTTCAATAAGAACATCTATCACCTCCCTTTCCCCGGTATGTCCTTTCAGGCACACCGGCTGCTCTGCAATCTGGAACGGCCCCGGAAAAAATCCGAAGTCAGAGAAAGCTTTAACCAGAAAGTCCTTGCTTCATTAACATATGCTCAAAGGGTAGGCTCTACCTATGGGGCCAGTAACCTGGTAAGCCTTTGCGGTATAATAAAAAGCGCAGATAACCTTAAGCCCGGTAATCGGATCGGGTTTTTTTCATACGGTTCCGGTGCTATCGGAGAATTCTACAGCGGGCTTGTACTTCCGGAGGCAAAAGAGATAGTGGACAGCATGAAAATCGACCAGGCTCTGGACTTACGCAGGCAAGTCTCTGTAAATGAATATGAAAAGATCGAAAACCTGCGGGAAAGCTATATTGAAAATCCTAATTTTAAACCTGACTTAAGTGTTGCTGACAATTGGTATGATTCATTCTATAAGGGAAAAGAACTGTTGGTGCTCAAAGAGGTCAAAGACTATTTCCGCAAATATGATTGGAGTTAATATTGAATTTTATTGATGCATATACTGATTCAAACCTAGCTGTAATTACCATGCAGCACAGCTCTAAGGGGAACCGGTTGAATAAGAAAAATCTGGAAGATCTATATCAAGCCATCTGCACTTCGATAAAAAATCCTGAGGTCCGGGCCCTTCTTTTGCGCTCAAATGGCAGCCGGTTTTGTCTGGGTATGGATCTAAACTATCTCCAGGATGCCAGGAAAGACAAAAAACGCATAGAAAAAGCCATCGAACTCTATACAGATGTATTATCAACGATCTATAAATCCCCCAAACCAGTGATCGCTCTCATTGAGGGAGAGGTTAAAGCCGGGGGAATAGGCCTGATAGCTGCATGTGATATAGTCATCGCCTCAGAAAATTCATCATTTGCATTAAGCGAGGTTTTATTAGGCCTTATCCCGGCAAATGTCCTTCCTTACCTTTTATGCTTACGTATCCCCCCTCAAAAAGCAAGATACCTGATTTTAACAGCAAAAAAGATCTCCGCTCGAGAAGCTGAGATATTAAATTTAGTGGATGAAGTTTTTCCTCAAAGCAGCCTGGAAAAAGGACTCAGGTCGGTTTTGAAATCGATTTTCCGGGCATCTCCTCATGCTATTGCTGAAACCAAAGATTTTACTCAGGCCATATTGTTTAAAGAAATCGACAGTGCATGTGATTTGGCAAAAACCCGGCTGCTCGAACTGGTAAAAAAACCTGAAGTTCTGGAAGCAGTAAAAGCCTTTAATGAAGGACATGTACCTGCATGGTTTGCAAAATTCAGGCCAAAAAAGCCTGTCGCCAAGAGAGAGAGATCATGACTGAAAAAATAATAACCAGAATGGATGATAACGGCATTGCTTATTTAAAGATGAATGATATTGAAGAGAAAAATACTTTTTCCGATGATTTTATCGCCGGCATAATCAAAGGATTGGATAAAATCACAGCTATGAAACCAACTGTATTGATTCTCTCCGGGCTGGAGGATGTCTTTTCCGGAGGGGCAGAGAAAAAGAACCTTATCGACCTCTGTAATGGAAAAGTCCATGTCAAAGACCTGCTTATATCGGAAAAGCTCATCAACACCCCGTTTCCTGTAATAGCTGCCATGGAAGGGCATGCCGTCGGCGGAGGGTTGGTAATTGCTGCATGCTGTGATATTGTCCTTGCCGCCCGCGAAAGCCGCTATGGAGCCGTTTTTATGCTAATGGGATTTACCCCGGGCATGGGATGCACCACTCTTCTTTCCGAACTGGTCGGTCCTTTCATTGCAAATGAGATGATGTTTACCGGAAAAAGATTCAAGGGAAATGAGCTGGCCCGAAAATCCACAAATATCAATTATATCCTTCCTAAAAAGGAGATAACAAACAAAGCTGAAGATATTGCCTGGCAGATCAGCGAAAACAATATTAAATCGATTTATCTTTTAAAAAACACCCTCAGCGCAAAAAAGAAGAAACTATTAATCGAAGCCAGACAGCAGGAAGACCTTATGCATAAAATCAGTTTCGCTTTCCCAGAGACACGGGAAGCAGTTGAGGAGTTTTATGCTGGGAAGGAAAATAAGAAAAAATGATACAAATCGACTTTTCAGAAAAATCAGCTTTAATCACCGGGGGTACAAAAGGAATAGGACTAGCTACAGCTAAAAAATTCGGAGAGGCGGGAGCCAGGACTTACCTTACCTATAAATGGGGAAAGAACGACCATACTTGCATTTTCAGAGATTTTGAAAAATTAAACGCTCCAAAACCGACTCTTATCGAAGCGGATGTTTCAGTTGATGAAGACACAGAAAAATTGTTACTAGAAATAAAAAAGCAAGAGATAAAAATAGACTTTCTCATAAATAATGTTGGAGTCGCCCAGCGGACCAGAACTCTCGCTGAATACAGAAAACGTTCCCTGTTTAAAACTCTGGAATACAGCACCTGGCCCCTTATAGAGTACACTAAGAGGATTAAAAAAGTCTTTGGAAGCTACCCCGGACATATAATAGGAATATCAAGCATCGGGCCCGATCATTTTTTTCAGGGTTATGACTTTGTCGCAGCTTCCAAGGCTTTACTGGAACTTTTTGCAAAATACCTGTCCATCCATCTTTTTAAGGAAGGGAGCCGGGTAAATGTGATCAGGTTCGGGCCGGTGGAAACCGAATCCTTTTCCCTTATTTTCGGCAAAGATTTCTTCGAATATTTAAAAGACAACAACATCTCTGAAGAAATGGTCCTTTCTCTGGAAGATTGCGGCAAAGCGGTAGTGGCATTATGTTGCGGTTTGCTTGACGCTCTTAACGGCCAGATCATCACTGTAGATAAAGGAATGTCTTTTCGTGACAATATAATGCAGAGCTATCTTGAGTCAAAAGCAAAAAAACTGCAATAAATTCCAGTTGCTATTTTGCTGTTAGTAGGCTATTATTAGCATTCAGAAGATATAAAGTATTCTAACTCGAAAGAATACTCAAGGAGGAACTCATGACCCGCGAAGAAGTAGCAGCTGTTATAAAAAAACATATTCTGGATAACTTGGAAGATCTGGGAGAAAATGATATCAACACCGCTAAATCCATGAAAGATTTTGGAGCAAATAGTCTTGATATTATAGAAGTTGTGTCCTGCTCTATGCGAGAATTGAAAATCAAAATACCCCGCACTGAACTTGCTGATATCACTACTATTGACCAGCTCACCGATAAATTTATAGAACATATAACTTGATTTTTTACCAAAAATGAAAAGTGGATAATGTTTTAAGATTCAGCCTGGCAGATTTTTTCTTTAATGACAATCCAGACGTACTCAAACCTCCAGCAGATTTTGAAGAGTGGATGAGTGACCCCCGCATCCAGGCAGGCTTCAGTTTCTTTGAGCAGCAGCTTTTATCCGGCCCCAAGACTTCAACCGAGATACTCAGTAATCTTGACGGCAAACGCCGTAAAGTTATTAACCTTACTTCTTATAATTACCTCGGACTCTCCACACATCCGGAAGTCATTGCTGCTGCTATAGAAGGTCTAAAACAATACGGCCTAGGAGCGTCCGGGGCTCCTCTACTTTCAGGTACCTTTGACTTGCATGTCACATTTGCCCGAATGCTGGCCGAATTCAAACAAAAAGAAGACTGCCTGTTGTTCTCCAGCGGCTTGGGAGGAAACTTGGGCACTATGCAGGGACTTCTGCGTAAAGGAGATCTGCTGGTAATGGATGAGAAATGCCATAAAAGTCTCGTGGATGGGGGGACACTTGCCCGGGTTAAGATGAAATTTTTCGAGCACAATGACACCATGCATTTGAACCGAATCCTAGAACAGCACAAAGGCATAAGAATCCTCATCGCTATTGAGGGAGTATACTCTATGGATGGGGACTTGGTAAAACTGCCAGAGATCGTTGAAGTCTGTAATCAATACCCCAATGTCCGCATATATATAGATGAGGCCCATTCAACCCTTATGTTTGGAGATAATGGCAGGGGCGTTGCCGAACACTTCGGACTGGAAGATAAGATCGGCATATCTTTCGGAACTCTCTCCAAATCCTTCGGAGGGCTAGGCGGATTTGTCTGCTCCAATGCAAAAATCATCCGCTATTTAAAAGGATATGCTTCGCCCTATAATTTCTCATGTGCTCCTTCCCCTCCAGTGATCGCTGGAATGATCAAAGCACTTGATGTTGCCACCCGCGACTCTTCCCTGAGAGATAAGCTCTGGGATAATACCGCATATTTCAAAAGAAACCTGAAAGACATGCAGCTCGACACCGGAGAAACCGAATCCCAGGTCATTCCAATAATCATCGGCTCATCAGGCGAGCTTCTCTTTGAAATGGCAACTGCTGTTCAAAAAAGAGGACTCTTTCTACAGCCGGTCGACTTTCCTGCTGTCCCAGCTCATTCCCGCCGATTCAGGATCTCAGTATCATCACAGTTAAGTAAAGAAGAAATTGATGCTGCCTGCAATATCATTGAAGACGAAATCGCCCGTAGACTACCTTAAACTTATAACATAACTATGGATTATCAGTCTATTTTAAGAAAGAACCGAAAAAAAGCATTAGCTTTATTGCCTGAATTAACAAAAAAAACAACATTTTCCAAACTAAACTACAGACGGGAAGATATAAAAAAAATAATTCCCCACCGCGAACCCTTCCTGCTAGTAGATAAACTTCTCGGTATTGATCTGGACAAAAAAAATGAAACAATTATCGGCTCCCGGTTTATTCCTGCAGACGATCCAGTATTTTCAGGGCACTTCCCTGATTCGCCGGTATATCCCGGCTCGCTTCAACTAGAAATGGCTGGCCAGCTTGGGCTTTGTCTTTCCTATTTTGTTATGAATTCAAGGGATTCTATTGCAGCTGATGCTCGGCCTGTCTCGGTAAGGGCAACAAAGATTTTAGGAGCCCTGTTCCTGGAGCCATTACTTCCGGAAAATCCAGTTAGACTCATCTCTAAAAATCTGGAATATGATGATTTTTTCGGCACAGTAATAAGCCAGGTCATCTCAAAACAAAAAGTCTGTTGTGTTTGTATTTCCCAGGTCTTTTTCCCAGGTGAATAAACAGCCAAAAACTGCAATGACTGAAATCATAACAGAGGCATGCCGCTTTCTTAAATCAAAAAACATCACCTCTGCTGCCACAGATCAACTCAAATCTCTAAGGGTTCTTTTCCCAGAGGAACAAAAATATATCAAAGATTCAGTCCCAATAAGACAACAGGAATTTGCTACCTCACGCTGGTGTGCCAGAAGAGCACTTAACAAACTTGGGATAAAAAAACCAGGAACCATTTTAATGGGAAAAAACGGAGAGCCTCTTTGGCCGCAGGATACAGTGGGAAGCATTACCCACCAGAAAGGAATCTGCTGTGCTATGACCGCATTAACATCTGATTACCTATCCCTAGGCCTTGATGTAGAACCGGTTGACAAGTTAATTGACTCCAAAACTTGGAAGATTATAGCTAATGAAGATGAAATCATTAAAATAAAACAATCAGGCAAGAAAACTGGTCAACTCAAACTATTGGTCTTCTCTGCCAAAGAAAGCCTATTCAAGCTTCTGTTCCCACTTATAAACAGAACTTTTTCTTTTGATGCAGCTTCCGTCTGCCTATCCGAGACAAATCCCTCTAACCAGTTCATAATTAAGCTGAGAAAAGAGCTGCACCCCAGGTTGAGGCCTGGCAATACTCTTTATGGATATTATTTTACCGACCAGAAATGGCTGCTGACTCTCCTATTTCTCCTTAATCTATAAATTCTGAAAGTACAATAGAAGCGTTTTGACCGCCAAAACCGAAGCTGTTTGACAGAATATGGCGCACTTTCTTCTCAACAGGTCCATCAGCAGCAATATTTAAGTTAATCTGCAGGTCCTGTTTAAAAATATTTACGGAAGGATGGATGACTCCTTTTTCAATAGCCAGGATAGAAGCTATCGCTTCCACACCACCAGCAGCTCCTATAAGATGTCCTATCATTGACTTGGTGCTGTGAACTATAATCGAGCTAGTATAATCCCCGAAAACTTTATTAATTGCCTTGCTTTCTGCAATATCCCCAAGCATAGTAGAAGTTCCATGGGCATTTATAAGATCTATTGATTCCTTATTCAGAGATGCGCTCTCCAAAGCACTGTTCATGGCTATGACTGCTCCTCTTCCCTCAGGCTGAGGAGCAACCAGGTCATGGGCATCACAGGAGAATCCGAATCCTTTAAGTTCAGCATAGATCCTTGCTCCCCGATTTTTGGCATGCTCCAGTTCCTCAAGACAAATGATCCCAGATCCTTCACCTAAAACAAATCCATCCCGGTCTTTATCAAAAGGGCGGCTTGCGGTTTCCGGGGAATCATTCCGGGTCGAAAGTGCGCGGATCACACCAAACCCGGAAAATCCGGCAACATTTAAAACCGCCTCAGTCCCGCCTGCCAACATGACCTCAGCTAATCCCATTTTGATCATACTGGCAGCAGTCCCGATAGCATGGTTGCTGGTTGCACAGGCAGAATTTACCGAGAAATTGGGGCCTTGAAAATTATTCTCCTTGGAAAAATATGCAGGCGGCATATTGGGTATCACCCCAATAACGTAAAAAGGAGAAGCATGATCCATCCCAACCTCCTGGATCTGTTGAAACATCCTGTAATGTAGCCCACTTCCAGCATCTCCAGTTCCAATAATAGTCCCATAAAGATGGGGCGCTTTTTCTATATCTATAGGTTCAAGTCCTGCATCCTTAAAGGCTCGAGTTGCTGCTACATGACCGAAAATTATAAACCTATCCAGACGCCGGAGCATTTTTTGGGGAAAATATTCGGAAAGATCAGGATAATCGACCTCTCCTCCGATTTGCACGGAAAAATCACTCAAATCAGTATGTTTTACCAGCCTTATACCTGATTTTCCCTCAATAAGGTTATCCCAGAACTCATTAATAGTATTAGCTAGCGGATTTATAGTCCCCATACCAGTGATAACTACTCTAGTTTCATGAGGATTTCGCTTAATCGTATTCATATTCATCCAACCTCTGGTTGCTTTTGAACCAGAAACGCCTTAACTTTAATGTAGATTTCTTTGTTTGTCAAACCACATCTGAGATTCAAACTTTACGGGCCTTCCAGTCCCCCTTCCGGAAATTAAGCACCGCTGTAAAAATCATATAGGAGATTGAGGTAACAGAATAACCCCTTAAAAGAAAAGGGACAATCCCCTATGATAGGGACTGTCCCTCAATGTTTTTCTGAATTATTCAGACTTTAACTTAGCGTTTCTTAAGATAAATATTGCCACTGAAAGTTTTGATTTCTATTTCAGCGCCGCCACCGTTAACTGTGCCCTGAATCGCTTTTTTACTGAGCTTTCCGGAAATCTTTATATCAAAGTCACTGGAAATTTCCCCACTGAATGTTTTAGCCTCTAAAGAGAAACCGGACCCGGCAGGGATGACCAAGGTAATGGGACCACTGTGTGACTTGATTTTGTAATTACCGTTATCAAGGATATCTCCTGTATATTCAACAGAACCGCTTAAAGCCTCAACTTTAACGGAAGTTGCATCCAAGATCCCACGCAGCTCGATATCTCCGCTGATACACTCTACGTCAACATTTCCCCGGATATTCTTAGCCGTAATCTCTCCGGATACTGTTTTTAAGTCCGCATCTCCTACAACATCTAGGATCTCAAGGTCTCCACTGACTGAATTAGCATCGACTCCCTTTTTTACTCCAGTTACAGTCACATCTCCACTTACAGATTCTGCTTTTGCTGCTCCTGCAATCTTCAATAGATCTACATCTCCACTCACAGTCTCCGCTTTGGCAGAAGCTCCGATACCCTCTAGACTGATATCCCCGCTTATGGATTTAATGTTGGGGTAAGCCTGGGAAGGTATTGTCAACCAGTAATCCACCGATACACCGGTCGAACGGGATCTGAAAAAATCTTTGGGATATTTGGTTTCGATCCGGAGGGTTCCTCCTTCCTGAGTGATCTCAATTTTAACTTTCTGAAAATTTTCTTTTGCTTTAGCTTCAGATGAGGTCTTGGTAGTTTTTAGGGCCTCAATCTGAACCTCTCCTTTGTTCCAGGTTTTTACTTCAATGTCCCCAGAAATATTGGTGAGAATCACTTTTCCATCTTTGGCTAAAGAAACAGTCTTGCTGAATTTTTCTTCATACTTCTCTTTAGCCAGTAAATTTGCCGGAGCAAGTCCTAAAAGAAAGATACTAAAGCTAATAATTACTGCAAAAACCGCTACTCTTTTAATTCTCATAATAAACCTCCTTATTTAGATAGATGTATCTATTTTCCCTTTTTGGGGAATATTTCCGTTTAAATTTATTATTCTATTCAGCAGATCCGCTTTTTCCTCATAGACTGCCAGTAAGTACTTATACGGCTCAAAATTTTCCGGATTACTCAGAACCGCTTGTTTGCAGGCGGATATTGATGAATTGATGATCTTGAGGTTAGTTTTAAAAACTTCAGCCACTTTAGGGTCGAACTGTTTTTCCTGAGCAGCCACAGCTTCACCTAGGGCATTAATCGCCTGCTGGTAGTGTCTTTCTGCCTCTTTCAATTTTGCTAGAGTATATTCCTGGCTGCTGGAAAAACCAGCAGACTCCACATCCTTTCTAAGATATTGCGGCCCCAGAATCATGGCTCCGGCTATGATCAAGATTATTCCCGCCGCTGCTGCTGCATAGCGAAATCCAGGAAGATAAAGCCATTTTCGCCTCTCAATGTCAGGAGTAAAACTTTCATTTTGGCCTGCATTCATGCGCACCTCAATTTTACTCCAGGTTTCTTTCGGAGGAGAATGTTTTTCCAGCTTTCCAGCACTATTTGCAATCTTTTTAAAATCCTCTAATAATTTTTCGCAGTCCGGGCATTCTTTAAGATGCTTTTTAATAGAAGTGTTCTGCTTCTGACTCAAGTCCCCATCAATATATTCTATAAACATCTTCTTTATACGTGGGCATCTCATTTTTTTCTCCTTATATTACCTGTTTAATTTCCAGATATTTCCTTATCTTCATTCTCGCTTTAAAAAGCTGGGACTTTGATGTCCCCTCTGAACATCCCATTATGCGGGCTATTTCTTTGTGTTTGAATCCCTGAACATCATGCAGAATAAATACACTTTTCAGATTAGCTGAAATCCCCCGGAGAGCTTCTTCCAGGGAGTTTTTAATAAGCTTTTCCGGGTCGCTGCTTTCTTTAGCAGCCAAAAACGGCTCTACATTCTGCAAGGAAACTAATTTCTTAAGCTTCATTTTCCGGTGGCGCAGATAACTAAGACATGTATTTACGGCGATCCGGTATGCCCAGCCGGTAAATGCTTCATCCTTGTCCAGGTCTTTAAGGTGAGCGAATATCTTTATGAAAATATCCTGGAACAGATCCTCTGCTGCAGCCGCATCGTATGTATATCGATATGCCAGCCCGTAAAAAGAGATTTTGAAATATTCATACAGCGATTCCATAGCATCATGGTCTCCCTTTCTGCTAAGACTTACCCACTCTAGAGGAAAATCTCTTTTATCCTTTTCCATATTTATCTCTTCTCTTTTTCTTTCTATTTTAGCACAATTCATGTCTTTTATGGTCACTGGAATTGGATAAAGTCTGGCTGCAATTTCACACATTTTTTTTCCTTACATATATAGATACACCAGCAGGCAAAAAGGTTGCTTTTTAAATCCTTTTGAAGATGATCCTAAGGAGCCTGTCCTTTATGGGGGAGGGATATGCATATGTTTTCCTTATGTCCTCAAATAGGATGCACCATTTATATCCACAATACATCCGGTCAAATAATCCGTTCCCTCTGAGGAAAGGAAAACTACGGCCTTGGCTACTTCCTCGGGAGTAGCCACCCGGCCCATTGGACTCTGATTCCGGATAGCGTCTCCTTCTGGGCCGGCCAGCACTTTTTTGGTCATGTCTGTCTTCACCCAACCCGGAGCAACAGCACAAACATAGATGTTATAGGGAGCCAGCGCCTTGGCCAGGGACTGGCTCAGGGCATTCTGTCCTGCTTTACTGGCTCCATAGGCCGGAGAGTCGGGCTCACCTCGGAAAGCCCCCCGGGAGGTGACATTTACAATCTTGCCTCCGCCTTTTTCGATCATGTGACGGGCGACCAAAAAGGCCGCGTTCGCAGATCCGATCAAGTTTGTATCAATTATCCGGCGCCAGGCATCCTGCCACTCCTCATAATTCAGGGAGGGAACTGGGTGTTCCTCTAAGATTCCGGCGTTGTTGACAAGGACATGAATACGGTCCATTTTCTTTATGACAGTCTCGACCATAGATTTGATTTCCTCGGCCACTGAAACATCGGCCTGGACGATCATGTGGGGACCGCCTTTGAGCTGAGACAAACACTCTTCAGCAGCGCCTCTGTTTCTATTGTAGTGAATAGCCAGGGACGCCCCATGTTCAGCAAATTGAATAGCAATGGCGCGTCCTATGCCCCGGGAAGCCCCGGTTACCAGTACCGTCTGATCTTTAAAATCCATCACGCCTCCTTCCTCTGAGCTATTGCATCACCAATAATACACAGCCCAAACATGTCCAGTCAATAAGAAATCCACAGGAAAGAGAGAGTCTCAGAGAATTGGCCTGTATTAAGATTGCACCCACCCTTAATGATTGATCAAGAAGTGAATAGTTGAGCTTGTTTTTACCGTGTCTGTAATGTTTAGGCTCAAACAAGATAAACCTTAGCCTTTACATGATCTGTATCTTCCACAGCCTTAAGAACTGCTTCGACAACTTCAATCTGCCCCCTCCCTGTTGCTATGGTTTCAATCCCGGCCCGGCTTTGAAAAGGATATGCAGAGTCTGCAATAAGGATCCAATTGCGATGGCCTAATAATTCCACATTTTTGGCTAATGAATCTCTCCAATCCTGTTTATCCACACGTGAACAACCGCTTAGGATAATAATCCCTACTAAAAATAAAACTGAGATAAATGACCTCGGTTTTTTATGATTGGAAGCAGTAATCATTCTTTTCCTCCCTCTCTAAGAAATATTTTTTAGGGCCCGCATTGTCAAACGCATATTAAATCATTAAAATACATATACGATGCCAACAAAAAAAGAAACTGTTAATGAAAATATTCAAAAATTAAACAATGAGTTAAAGAAATACCTCTGGGGAGCTAATCAAAACAAAGAAAAAATCATCAGGTTGATAGAAAGCAACATCAATAATCTTTCCAAAGCAGTTAAAATAAAAGAGAAAGAAAGAGAATTGAGAATAGCTCTAAAGAAGACCGGCAAAAAAAATACACTCGCTCCTGACCGGACAACCAAAGAGCTTTCCTATCTGGAGCAGGAATTAAAAAAAATGGTAAGCATACAAGATGACTTAACTTCTCCTAAAAAACGCTGGCCGCAATCCCGGCAGGCAGAAGTTGTAACTCCGGCACAGGAAAAAGCTGGTAAAAAAACTGCCAGGGATAAAGAACAAGCCTATAAGATATTAATAATCGAAGATGAGCCTATTATCATAAAATCAGTTAGTTATTTTCTTCTGCAAGAAAACTTTTCCGTTCTCTTTTCTCTAAATGCAGAAGATGGATTGTCAAAAGCTTTAAATGAAAAACCCGACCTTATTGTTATGGACATAATGATGCCCGGCATGAATGGATATCAATTTCTCTCCCGCTTAAAAAAAAACAAGGAAATTTTTCATATTCCAGTTATAATACTCAGCTCATTGTCTAGGCAATCGGATGTTCTGCAGGGTCTTGAGAGAGGGGCTGCTGATTATTTGACCAAACCTTTCTCGCCAAAAGTCCTTTTATCAAAAATTCATAAAATATTACCTAAATAACTGTGAATCTCTCTCTTATAGTCGTTTATACAAGCCTAATTTTTCTTTTCTTATTCTCAATCTCAATTTTTCTTCTTACTGTTTTGAGAAGAATAATCAGCCAGCATCAAGAAATATGGGGAGAGATGGGAAAAAAAGGATTCTCCAGAATCGATTTAAAGTAAAATATTGGCAGAAATAATAATGAAAGCAATTACCCGTTTTTTTTCTTCGGTTAAACTGGCAATCGTTCTTCTGATTATTTTGACATTGGCTTCTATTTTAGGGACTCTGATCCCCCAGGGAAGGAGTGCGGCTGAATATACTGCTCGCTATGGCCAGATCTCTAATTTACTCATACGTATGGAAATGACGCATTTATACCATTCCTGGTGGTTTTTAGGCCTGCTATTTTTAATTTCTATCAACACGATCGTATGTACACTGACAAGGCTAAAATCGAAACTAAAAAAAACACTCCGGCCAAAACTGGAATTTGAAAGCAAGATGCTAAACTCGCTTAAGGTTTCAGATAAGTTTACAATCAACAAAGGAATTGAAAAAACAAAGGATAGGTTAAAAGAATTATTAATATTAAATAGATACCACACTCAGGAGAAAGCGATAAAAGGCCGGGTTTTTCTTATGGCTAAAAAGCATGTTTTTGGAATTTTTGGGTCAGATGTCATTCATCTCGGTCTTCTTATCATTTTCCTGGGAGGAATTCTCAGCGGACTCCTGGGATTTAAAAGCAACCTGAAGCTGACTGAAGGCCAGGTCATTAAAATCCCAAAGGCTGATTTTTCCCTCAAGTTGGATAAATTCGAGACCGAATACTATGAGAGCGGTAGGGTCAGGGACTGGAAAAGCACTCTTACCGTTATAGAAAATAAAAAGGAAATCTTCACAAAAAAGATCGAAGTAAATCACCCTCTATCTTATAAAGGTTTCATGTTCTACCAGAGCAGCTATGGTTGGGATTGGGAAAGCCTATCAATAAATATTGCCATAAAAGATCAAGGTGACACATCTAATGGAGTAAACATCAACCTCAAAATCGGCAACAAGGCTATTTTAAGGGATGAAAACTTAGAAATACATGCCTTACACTTTGTGCCTGATTTTGTTTTAAATGACAGGAACCAAGTAACCACACGTTCTCTGCAGCCGAACAACCCAGCCGCTTTTATTAAGGCAGTAAAAGATGGTGAAGAGGTATTTTCCGGTTGGATTTTTTCTAAATTCCCTGACTTTGTCCAGCAGAATTCCCAAAAAGAAAACGGACTGTCTTTTCGTTTTGCTGATTTTAAAACCGAACAGTATTCCGGAATCCAGATGACAAAAGACCCTGGAGCAAGCTGTATCTGGGCAGGTTGTGCCATCCTTATGTTCGGCCTGTTTGTAGCATTCTACTGGACGAGCCGGGAAATAAAGATTTTAATGGAAGAAAAAAAAGGCAGCACTTATGTAATCATCGGAGGTTTGGCTCCAAAGAACAGAGAATCTTTTCGGGTAGAATTTGATAAGATCACAAAAAAACTCAGGAGATAAAAATGAATGAAAGCACCCTCTTTCTAATATCATTCATTCTATACATTTTTTCAGCATTCTTCTACTTTGCTTTTCTCTTTTCAACCAAGATAAAGTTTGCCAAGCAGGGGTATTGGGCTGCTGCTATTGGCTTGGCCATCCACACAGCCGCACTTGTTTTAAGAATATTCGAAAGCGGACATGCGCCTTTTACCAATATGTACGAGTCCCTCTCATTTTTTGGCTGGTCCGCTGTCTTTGCATATGTGTTTGTCGAGGCAAAATTCAAACTCCGCAAAGCCGGCCCATATTATATGCTTATTGTGATTGCACTCATGGCGCTTGCCTCTTCTCCTCTAATGCCAAAAGAAGCAACACCCTTAATCCCTGCCCTCCAAAGCTACTGGCTCTGGCTGCATGTCTCAATCACACTTATAGGGGAGGCTTTTTTCTGCATTGCTTTTGTTACGAGCATAATGTATCTCAAAGCCATATCAAAGGAGAAAAGGGGGATAGATTTAGAGCCCGGGTTGACTTCTGAAAAACTTGATTCAATCTCCTACCGGGTTATTGCCATAGGTTTTCCTCTATTTACTCTGGGAGGCCTGGTATTTGGAATGGTCTGGGCTTATAAGGCTTGGGGAAGCTACTGGAGCTGGGATCCCAAGGAAGTATGGAGCCTGATCACATGGTTCATATTCGCGCTTTATCTTCATACACGTTTGGTCATGGGGTGGAAAGGAAAAAAATCTGCCATTGTAGCAATAATTGGATTCTTAGCAGCTATGTTTACATATTTTGGAGTGAATTACCTCCTGGCAGGGCTGCACAGTTATGCATAAGATTCGTTTTAAAAGAATTTATCCAGGCAGGCTCGGTGCGGGTAAAGGAACATGAATTATTTCAAAAACTCATCGATCTTTACGTCCATGTCTTTTTGATGACTCCCCTGCCAGAAAACACGCCCGCAAAGAGAGCAAAGAGCAAAGCCTGCAGCATTTTTATACACAAAAGGTGTGACCATATTTTTGGCTTTATCCCTGGATAGAGCTTTAAGGACAGCATTACATTCAATACAGCGCGAATAAGGCTTAGCTTTATCTCTTAGCTTAAATCCGTTAAGCACCTGTTTCAACTGCTCCTGCCAATCTTCACTCTTAATAAAAAATGCCGAGGCTGGATCTGACTTTTCAAAAAGCTCATTATCCCGGGTAAGTAAAATCCTCTCCTCTTTTTCAGCGATAGCAATAAGTTCATCATCCCCGATCTTGGAGAAAAAAAGAGTATCAAATCCGAGGATTTTAAGCCACTTAGCCAATTTCCCCAGCATACAATCAACAACAAATTTCATGCTATTTTAAGTTTGATAATATGGCAGAATCCCTCTTATTGCAACCGGCAATTGGAACAAACTGCTGACAACAGGCAGGAAAATGGATTGGTGGACGGTAGGGGATTCGAACCCCCGGCCTCAGCATTGCGAACGCTGCGCTCTCCCAACTGAGCTAACCGCCCACGTCTTTGATTTTAAAGAAGTTACACGCTTTTCAGATCTGCCATTAGTTTCCGTGTGCCAGATAGGTGACAAATTTACCACTTTTAGGGCTTTTTTTCCAGTGTTATGATCATTCAAAACAGCAGCCGCTTTCCTTTTTTTTCTCTTGATTTGATTGCGTATTGAGCTACATCATTGAAAATGACAAACAGAAAAACATGTCCAGTCAATAAGACGTCTGTAAGAAATAGAGAATTTCATAGAATTGACCTGTATAAGATACACCCTGCTCATGGCAGAGATTGTGATTCAAGAAACACGCCAAAAGGATTAGCTGCCTTGTATTCCCCTGTTAGCTGCTAAGCTAGGCTTTAGCCAGATGTTAGAAGATGGAAACTGCTATTTACTTTCAGAGGGCAAAACAGCAACTTCTCTTTACTGGAAAATCCAGAGATATTGCATGCTCATTGGATAATAAAGGCTTCTATCAACAAGGTATGTCTCTGGAGATGTCAATGAAACTATTAAAATACTAAAAGATTTAATAGATTTAGTTTGTGCGAAAAAAATGAACTTTATTACTAGATAATAATGTTTCTGTTAATCCAATTTACTCGTCATTAGAATCATTTTTGCTTTGCCATTCATCAGATATTTTAGAGATCAACCCCAATCCACTGAAGGATACGTACCTTTCAAGGCAAAAAAGTCCGATCCTGCATGTTTGGCAAACTTTGGGCAGGGGTATCATATTTATGTCACCGGCCTCACACACAATGATAAGGGCTATCCTTCTACAGACGACGCAGCTGTGCATACCAAACTGGTAAGGCGGATATGTGAAAAAATCTCAGACAATCGAGAGAAACTTACTAATGTGGAAAAAGATTATGTAGAAGGTGCAAAGGCAGGGATCGTCAGCTATGGAATAACATCAAGGGCCGCGATATCTGCTGCTAAGAGATTGAAAAAGAAGGGTATAAACACAAACAGCCTGCGTCTCGTCACGGTCTGGCCCTTCCCATATAAAGAAGTACATGACCTTGCTAAAAAGGTAAATACCATTTACGTTCCAGAGATGAACCTTGGCCAGCTGTATCACACAGTTACCGAAGCTGCACGCGGCGAGTGTGATGTTCAGCTGTTGCCAAAGATAGGTGGTGTAATGCACACCCCCGATGACATTGTAAAGGCAGTGGTGGGTGGAAAGTGATGTTCAACAAGGCCAAACATATCAGAGACAAGTATATCGATGACGACATGTACCCCTCCATATTCTGCACGGGCTGCGGAATTGGAAATGTTTTAAACTATGCTTTAAGGGCACTGGACATGTGCAAACTGGATATCGACAAGGTTGTATTTGCCTCAGGTATAGGCTGCTCGTCACGTCTTCCCGGATATATCGATGCAGATGGCCTCCATACCACTCACGGCCGTGCTTTGGCATTCGGAACCGGGATAAAGACCGCAGACCCAGAGCTATCCGTCATCGTTTTCACAGGAGACGGTGACTGCGCTGGGATAGGCGGCAACCACTTCATACATGCTGCACGCCGCAATGTGGACATGACCGTGGTTTGCATCAATAATCACAACTACGGTATGACCGGTGGCCAGGTCTCACCAACGACACCTGTGGATAAAAAGACCACAACTACTCCGTACGGCAATGTAGAAGAGCCGTTCGACCTTTGTAAGCTTGCTATTGGGGCGGGAGCGCCGTATGTGGCCCGGTGGTGTATGGGCTATCCATACGAATCGGTGCAGGCAATTACAAAAGGTATTCAGTTCAGGGGTTTTTCCTTCATTGAAATGCTTGCACCATGTCCTACCAGCTACGGCAAGAAGAACAAGATGAAGGAGGGCCGGGAAGGTTGGGATTGGTACAAGGAAAACACCATCCCCAAGAGCAAATACGATGCCCTGAGTCCTGCAGAAAAGAAAAAGTCTGAAAAGATCGTGATCGGCGAACTCCAAAATATGGAGAGGGCAACCTTTGCCGCACGCTGGGATATGGTAGTTGAGAAGGTAAAAAAGGGATAATTTTTTATTTTTAATGAGGCAGCTCAGAGGGTGAAAATTTGATGAAATTTAGAGAAAATCGTAAAATCATCATCAACAAAAAAACCAAATTCCTATCGGTGAATCGCATATCTGAAGCCATCAGCTGACCAGTTTCTTCACCTCTTTGGTGCTTTTATGGGTTGACACTCTTTCCTCAAATATATATCCTAGTATCACATAGGTAAAGAGGGAAGATGACAATAGAATGCCCTAAGTGTCAAACCAATAATCCTGACGATTCCAAGTTTTGCAAAGAATGTGCAACTCCTCTCCCCGAATCTGGAGAAGCCTCCCACACAAAAACCTTTGAAACTCCCACAGAAGACCTGACTTGGGGAAGTGTATTTGCTGGAAGGTATAAGATTATCGAGGAACTCGGAAAAGGCGGGATGGGGAGAGTCTATCGGGTTCTCGATACAAAGCTGAACGAAGAAATAGCTCTGAAACTTATTAAACCTGAAATTGCTTCTAATAAAAAGACTATAGAACGTTTCCGGAATGAGCTGAAAATAGCTCGGAAGATTGTTCAAAAGAATGTAGGACGGATGTTTGACCTCAACGAGGAAAAAGACACTCACTATATAACGATGGAGTATATCCCGGGTCAAGATTTAAAGGGATTAATTAGACAATCAGGAAGGTTGGCGATTCCAACAGCCATTTCAATTGCAAAACAGGTGTGTGAGGGATTAATAGAAGCTCATAGAATTAGTGTAATACATCGAGACTTAAAGCCCTCAAACATTATGATAGACAAAGAGGGTAATGCCCGAATCATGGATTTTGGGATAGCTCTCTCTCTTGAAGCAAAGGGTTTGACGGGTGCAGGAGTCATAGTCGGAACTTCCAAGTATATGAGTCCTGAGCAGATGGAAGGGAAAGAAGTTGATCAGCGGTCAGATATTTATTCGTTAGGAGTGCTTCTGTATGAGATGGCGACAAGCAAAGTGCCCTTTATGGGTGACTCCTCTCTGAGCATTGCTATGCAGCACAAGCTCGACTCCCCCAAGCCTCCGATTGAGCTCAACCGCCGTGTCCCTGAACCGCTCAACCGCCTGATCCTCAAGTGCCTCGCAAAAAAGAAAGAAAACCGCTACCAATCCGTAGATGAAATCCTCCCCAACCTCAAGGTCATCGAAGACGATCTGACCACAGGCGAAAAACAAATCCCCATCCAGAAGATACGCTCCACCTCCCTCCTGACCTCCTTCAAGACATTCAAGGTGCCGGGTTATCTTATCATGGGGGTGCTTATCCTGCTGGTCCTGGCCTATTTCATCGGGAAAAGCCTGATATCCGAGGACCGTCCCATCAGGATCGTTATCTTCCCCTTCGAATACCTGGGCCCGGATCCAGACGAGGATCAGCGCTATATCAGGGATTATCTGGCAATCCGGATCGGTGTCAAACTACAGGAACGATACGAAGGATTGATCATCACGCCGGAGGACTCAGCGGAGTTTTATGCCACTACAGATCTGAGAAATCCCGCGATCGGGGCCGAACTCAATGTCGATTATATCCTCAACGGAAAGATTCGGATCGATCAGCAGGTAGCCGACATGAGTGTTTCTATAATCGATGCAAAACAGGATGCTTCGATCGAGGGTATAGCCTTGAGCTGCCGCACAGATGAGATATTTGATAAAGGGGTCATCAAGATCACCGATAAGGTAGGTCGGAAGCTGGGTGTTACCTCTTCCTCAGCTGGTTTATCTCTTCTTCAACCTGATTCTGATGCGATGATCTATTTTGTGCGGGGAAGGGATGCGGAACGAATATTCCGGGAAGCCGAGGATGAACAAGATTTCCAGGTTGCGGAGCAGTTTTATTTGTCTGCAGTCGAGAAACAACCGGATTATGCGCTGTATTCCTGGCGCCTGGGGCATCTCTATGATCTCCGGTACGTGATATTCAAATACAAATCCGACCAGCAGAAGATGTTTTATCACCTCCGCAGAGCCTATGACCTGGATGACAATTCAGCGGAAACAAATCTGGGAATGGGCTGGGTATCTTTTTACGAGAGGGACAACGACTCGGCCTATCAATATTTCCTGAAGGCTTACGAATTGGACCCGAACAAATTCGAGGTCAATTACCACATCGGTGGTTTTTTGCGGAGTGTCGGCCTTTATGAAAAGGCCATTAAATACTATGACCTCGCCCTTGATTTAAATCCAGGTGAGCTTGCTTTTCTTCCTGAAGCATCGACTTTTGAGCTGAGGATAACATGTCTATTATATCTTGGACGTTTTCAGCAGGCTTTTGATGCCATCGAGGCGGCGCAGTACAGGGTCCCTGACAACATAAGGGTCTGTTTCTTAAAGGCTCGTTTGTATGTGTGCATGGGAAAGTATGCGGAAGCAGAGAAAGAACTGACGGAAATTCAAAAGCTTAATGCTTCCGATCCCAGGCTTCCGTTTTACCGATCGCTGCTCTATGCGGACTACGGTGAACGAGAGAAAGCATTGGAACCTCTCCGAGGCGGGCCCCCCCCTGACGCATTCTACCTTGTTACGCAGATCTACTGTGCCCTGGGAATGAAAGAGGAGGCATTGCAAAGCATCCAAGCGGGGATCGAGACGGGTTTAGAGTCGATCCAGACCTATTTGTATCCGTATCAATACCTTATCAGCAATCCCTATTATGATCTACTTCGCCAGGAGCCGGAGTTTCAGGAGATCGTTCGGGCACAAAAGCAGATCTACGACCATTTGGTGGAGATGTATGGTGACCTGTAACTTACCGGGAGTAATACGACTTATCGCCTGACTGTTTGAAAACTTAAGGCGATTATATAAATTAACTTTAATTTACCGAAAGGAGGGTGTTATGAGAACTAAAAAAAGATGGTATTTTGTTTGGACGCTTGTCTTTGTCATGCTGGTGTTTGCGGGCTGCGGGAAAAAAACAGAACCGCCTGCGGATACAAGTCTTGAAACTAAGGATGGGCAGAAGGAATTTGTTGAGAAAGCCTTAAAAGAAATTGTGAAAAAGATGAAGGCAGATGGGCAAAAGTCAAATGACAAAAAAATACAACGCTCGTTAGCTAAACACATCTTAAAAGATCATGTTGCATTGATAGCTCATTTTCAGAGTCAAGCATGGGATGATATAGTAAAGGATATGGGTAATCTTCGTATTAAGGTATATAAAGAAGTTGATACAAATGGTAATCCAAAATGGTATGAAGGCGATATGAAAGTTTTCTGGTCAGAGCTTTATAAAGATAAAGTTGATAAATGTTCTGACTTTGTTTCAATTGAACTTCAAATATGGGCAGACGATATACTGCTTGCAGATATCGATCCAAAAGAGGATGAAAAAGATTGCTCATCGACTGAGGATTTCCTATTCAGGATAATTGCCCTTGATGAAAATGGAAATGTAATATGTAATCAAAGTGGAGGAGGCAGGATAGATCGCCGTCACTCTGGGGTGTGTCCCTGGGTATAACAATATTAGCGATCCACAATATTTGTGTTCCGGCCGACCCAAGTAGTTGAAATAAAAAAAGTAAGCGCCTCAAAATGCCTTAAGTCTTTGCTTAGAGGTCTAGTTTCGGGTGGGGGCTGATAAACAAGGCCGCTTCCATAAGTTCATATTATCAGAGGAGAAATAAATCGCTTATAAGATTAAACTGAGTTATTTTCTACTTCTCCTTGGCGCCCGGATCCAACTGCCATTCCACATAACAAGATCTTTGTCAAAATCTTCTATTTCATCCACAACAAAAAGGCCTGCCTCTGGATTATTTGAGCCAAACTTCCAATTATCTTTTTTCCCATCTCGGCCATAAGATACTACAACAAAATCATCAGCACCAGCGGACTATAGGAAATTCTTTTTTCTGTTGATGATAATATTCACTCAATTTCATCAAACTTTCACCCTCTAAGCAACTACAATAACAATAATACCTAGGGAAAATACATATTTCAACAAGAAATCCGCAGGAAAGTAAGAATCTTTTAGAATTAGCCTGAAAAAAACTTTTATTGAATAGACTTAGCCCTGAACTGCTTATCAAGAACTCTTCATATATATTCTGATTGTTCCTCAGCTGCCATGCTGAGTTGAGCTCTGGGAAGCGGAGGACGTTCTGCCTTAAAGGTAAGTTTAAGGTGATCGATAATCTTGTCTATGACTTTATTAGACATCTGCAATTTATCTTTAACTGTCATTTCTTATATAATTATTTCTTCTTCTTTTTAAACCGGGGAAAATTACCTATTTAAGCTATTTAAAAGTATGAACGTTTATTTGAATGAAAAAGAATCGAAAATCAGCAGGTCTTTCTTTTCCCCCTTAAATACAAAACAAAGGCTTTTAGCACCTTCCTGTGCAGGAAAATTAAATTCGTATAAATTAGAACTGGTTTTACCTTTTGGCTTGTTAAGTTTGTAAGAAGCCGGAATTTTGCCTTCGGGTGAATCATGGTGTATCTCAATAGTTACTTCTTTGAGGACTGTAACCTTGAATTCGATCTTTGTTTTTTGTTCCAGGCCATAAATGTTTGGAAATGTGAGGAAGTCGCCATTGTCGATATTTGCGACTTCGAAGCCTCCTTCTTTATTTTCGATTTTATTAATCTGCGAGGCTTTAAAATAGTCTTCGGCTTCTATGCTTGCGTTGTTCGCATCGTATTGTCCAACACCTATTCCATCGACTCTAATGGGAGCCATTTCCCCGTTTCCTTTATAATGAACATAACTTATAAATGTGTCGCGAAAGAAACGATTTCCAGTCTGGCTGATGTCACAATAGGCAAAATACCATTGATTGTGCCATTCGAAGAATGATCCGTGGCGACCTTGTTTAAAACCATTAGGCCAAGTTGGGGCATCGTAACCTTTGGCAAAACTTTCTTTTTCTATAATTGAACCTTTATAATCGTAAGGACCATAAATATTATCGGACATAGCGTAAAAACATCCCCAAGAGAGGTAATAATTACCCTTGTAAAGATGTAGAAATGGTTTGTCGTCAGTTGGTCTTTCCTTATTCTGTCCATCCAAATTGTAAGGTCCGCGTGGATTGTTTATTTTAATTTTGTGAGGTTTTTCTGCCAGCGAAATCATATCCTCCTTCAATTTGGCTATGTAAAAATCCCATACACCAAATACAATGTAAAAATCGCCTGTTTCGTCTTCAACAATTCCCATATCGTACTCATGAGTTGGGGTCATTTCAGTAGTAAGCAAAGGTTTACCCAGAGGATCTGTCCAGGGGCCTGCTATATTATCAGCCACCATAACTCCTGTCTGTTCGTTTCCTTCAGAGAAATACCAATAAAATTTTCCATTGCGTTTAACAAAATCAGGGGCCCAACATCTTGTATATGGTTTTCCGATATAAGTATCTTCGGGTTTAAGTATTATTTCTAACTTCCAGTCTACCAAGTTATCGGACGACCATAACCACCAATCTTCCATGATGAACTTGTCATTTTCAATTGATTTATCATGAGAAGCAGCCAAATATGCTTTACCGTCGATTATTCTGATATGTGGATCGTTAACACCTTTATTCGGAATAATCGGATTATTCGGCTTTATTGAACCAAGTACTGTTGAGTCTGTAAGATTTTCATCTTTGACAGATCCTGAATTCTCTTTAGTTTTGGGTGAAAAACAGGAGAAACAAAATAGGATTGCGATTAACAATAGTATAGATTTTTTCATAATTAAAGCTTAAAAGTGATTTGATTTTAATACATTATTATATTTTTTGTCTATAGTTGAGTGAATATCATCATCAACAAAAAAACCAAATCCCTATCCAACCGGGTCTCTGGCTTCCACTCTCATTATTTAACTTTCTTTACTTATACACATTCTGATTCTATACAAACTTTGCCCTTAGTTTGTCTCGTGTATAACGACCCTGGAAAATCAACACGGATGCGGATAACGTCCTTCCTTTTTTTTCCTTGAGCCAATTTTCCGCTATATACTTTAAGTCACTTGCAGTTATCAAGCAGATTGGAATTATATGTCGTCAAATGATTCGGACACACCCTTAAGCGATGATTTTGCTTCTTCATTTTGCTCCTAATTAGAACTTCCTATCAAGTTATTCATAATAAATAAGCGATATATTTTTCTCCTCCGACACATAGTCTCTGCTTTTATCCTTTTCCTTTGTTTCAGGATCTCTTTGTCTCTTCCAAAGAAGCGGTCACTTGGAGTAACGTTATCGATAGCCTCCTTTTGGAACTAATCGATATTTCCTTGTGTGATTTTATTATACAAAAACAATTGTTTAAAAAACATCATGAGTGGCCCGAATTTAGTTGAAACGAAACAATAAGAACTCCCGACCTTTGGATTCGATGTCCACCGGTATATTAATAAAAAGACTTTTCCCCATGTGACAAATAATTGACAAATTCAGTTGAATACCGCTGAAAATATGGTATCAGGATTGAAAGGATAGTCTTATGTAAGTCGCTGATATAATTGTTATTTCAGGTAAAATCAACATCTTGGGAATCCCCGGAGCTGCCTTTTTGCGAACGCTGCGCTCTCCCAACTGAGCTAACCGCCCACTAATAATTATATTGCTGGTATGAACCCAAAGAATGTACCATTTTTTTGTGTTTTTTTCAATTCGGGAACGATCTCCAAAAGCATCCCTGTCGTACCACCCTCCTTCGTTGACAGACTACGCGGGATCAGGCCTATCAAAAACCGTAAACTCAATCACCCCGCAGGGAAGTTCTTTCCGCCAGCCGGTGATTGTCAGTTTTACATAACGGCACTTGACCAGCGCGATTTCATCGAACTCGACAGAGTTATCAGTGTCGTTTTTGGTCTTATCAACAATAGTCTTGAAGGTTTTGCCGTCCAAAGATACCTCTACCACCCTTTATACGCTTTCAGGCCAATTCCATGAGATTCTCTCTTTCCAGGGGACTCCTTGTTGACTTATATGTTGCTTTGTGTATTATTATTGATTTAGCAGCTCAGAGAGAAAATATTCTGGGCTCCTTTTCCTTGTATGGAGAAGCCTCCGTTATGAAAGAACACAGAGTAGCCGTTACCGGAATAGGTGTTGTCACTCCCATTGGAATAGGCATTAAGGAATTCTGGAAGTCTTTGAAAAAAGGGGGGAACGGCGTATCCAGGATTACTCATTTTGATCCATCAGATTTTCCTTCAAAAATGGCAGCAGAAGTAAAAGATTTTAATCCCGAAGATTGGATCGACAGGAAATCTATAAAACGCATGGACCGATTCACCCACTTCGGCATAGCTTCTTCAGCCATGGCGCTAAAAGATGCAGGATTGGATAGTTTTGCTTTCGATAGAAATAGAGCAGGGATTATCATAGGCTCCGGAATTGGCGGCTCAGACACAATAGAAAAAGGTTATTTTAAACTTCAAGAAAAAGGGCCAAAGTCTTTAAACCCTTTCTTTGTGTCTAAAGTTATTATTAATATGGCTGCATGTATGGTTTCAATAAGATACGGCTTAAAAGGACCTCTCTCTGCCCCATCTGTTGCTTGCTCTACGGGAACAAATGCTATCGGCGATGCATTCCGAATTCTTCAGAGAGGAGACGCTGAAATAATGCTGGCCGGAAGTACTGAAGCCTGTATTACTCCTCTATCCTACGGTGGCTTTTGCGCAACCCGATCGATGTCCAGAAGGAACGATTGTATGGAAAAAGCAAGCAGGCCTTTCGATAAAAACCGTGACGGATTCGTAATGGGGGAAGGGGCTGGCATCATAGTTTTGGAAAGGCTCGAACATGCGCTGCACCGCCATGCCCGAATCTATGCCGAACTTGCGGGCTACGGAAATACTGCAGATGCCTATCACCTCACCGCCCCTGATCCCAGTGGTGATGGAATGGTTAGAGTGATTAAAAAAGCTATCCAGGATGCAAATATTATCCCTGAGAATGTAGAATATATCAATGCGCATGGCACTTCCACCATTATAAACGACAAAACAGAGAGTGCCGCCATTATGGAAGTCTTTGGCAAGCATTCAAAGAAATTGAAGGTCAGTTCAATAAAATCGATGCTAGGTCATCTCATGGCCGCGGCAGGAGCAGTAGAATTTGCTTCCACAGTAATGAGCGTTCATACCGGCATACTCCCCCCAACGATTAACTATGAGGAACAGGATCCAGAATGCCCTCTAGATTACATTACAAACGGAGCTGAAACAATCGATCTTAACACGGCAATTAGTAACTCCTTCGGCTTTGGGGGCGGTAATGCCTGCCTTGTCGTGAGGAAATACGAAGGAGAAAAATGAAAATCCCTAAACTCCAAATCGGAAACATTATTTCGGAAATTCCGATTATACAGGGCGGTATGGGAGTAAGAGTCTCTCTCTCCTCGCTTGCTTCTGCTGTGGCCAATGAAGGCGGGATAGGCACTATTGCAAGTGTGGGCATTGGAGATATTGAAACCTCAAAAGATGACTATGAAAGAATATCAAGAGAGGCCATGGTGCAGGAAATTCACAGAGCTCAAAGTTTGACAGATGGCCATATCGCAATCAATGTCATGGCTGTCCTGAGTAATGCCAATGACCTTATTAGAGCAGCGGTAAAAGAAGGAATTAAGATTATCGTTGCTGGGGCTAGTCTGCCTCTCAGACTTCCCGCGGTAGTTGAGGACAGATCCATCAATCTCCTGCCAATTATCAGTTGCGGTAGAGCTGCGAAGTTAGTCCTGCGTGCCTGGGATAAACGCTACGGAAGGACCGCTGATGCAATAATCCTGGAAGGCCCCCTGGCCGGAGGACACCTTGGTTTCTCACGGGAGCAACTTAAGGAACCTGAAAAATATTCTCTTATAAACCTTCTGCCGGAAGTTCTGGAAGAAATAAAAGCATATGAAGATAAATTTGGAAAGAAGATCCCGGTTATTGCCGCAGGAGGCATATATGACGGCAAAGATATTGCCCTGATGCTCCTAGCGGGAGCATCAGGAGTACAGATGGCTACCCGATTCGTCTGCACTGTGGAATGCGGCGTTTCCCAGAAATTCAAACAAGCTTATCTGGATGCTGAAGAGAAGGATATCGTTATTATAGATAGCCCTGTCGGCTTACCTGGCAGAGCAATCCGAAATAAGTTTTTAAAGAATTTGGAAATTAAAGGAAAGCTAAAGATTAACTGTCCTTACAAATGTCTTTCAACCTGCAATGTCAAGGAAGCAAGGTACTGCATTGCCAAAGCTCTCTTGAACGCCTATTCTGGTGATTTGGATAACAGCATAATTTTCTGCGGGCAGAATGCTTTCCGGATCAAAAAGATTGTGAGTGTAAAAGAACTCATTAATGAGTTAATTGCCGAGATTGAGGCATTTTAAGTAATTGCCCACCGCTCAGTGCTTTAAAACTCCCAGATCACTTTCATACAAACAAATCGGGGACGGGCCTCATTAAATTCATTATATTCAATAAGACAAATCTATTTTAAGGAGTGATATAAAGCCTTACCTAGCAGGAGTTAAGGTCAAGGCAGTTATCCCGACCACTGAAATTATTTAATTTTACAAGGATTTATTATTAAATTAATTAATTTTAAACGTACTAATTATGAATAATATTAATAATTTACTTGACAATATTAAATATTTCAATTATTATGCCCAATGAAAATCATTAAAGGAGTTAAGAATGGCTCAAGACTGGTTTGAATTAATTAAGTTTACGAACAATGAAGATTTTTTAATTGAAAAAATCAGGCTCCAACATAGGAATATTACTGTTGAAGGTGAGTTCGAACTGCCGCCTCTTTCGGGATTAAGTAATGATGACCAGATATTTATAATTGCATTTTTAAAATCTCACGGATCTATAATTGATATGGAGAAGCTTTTTGGAATTAGTTATCCTTCGGTAAAAAAACGTCTTAATAAGATCTCCAAACAACTTGAATTTGTGGAGGTGAATCCGCCTGCGGAAAAAAAATGAAATAATGGATAAACTTTATAAAGGCGAAATCCGCCCTTCCTCAGCTGCAATGTTAAGATGAGATTTGGGGAGAGATTAGTTAACTTGAACTATTGAAAAATAATTAACGTATATGTATATATAAGTAAAAAAGGAGAGGCTATGTTAAAAAATCGTATTAAAGGTTTAATTTTAATATTTATTATCTCATTTCTGTTTATTCCCTCAAATATTGCAGCTTCAGAAGAATCCCCTTTTGAAGGACATTGGACCGGCACCATTGAGATTCCAGGGTCAGAACTGGAATTCGATATTGATTTCACTAAGAAACCGGACGGAACCTGGCAAGGGGATATCTCTATCCCGGCTCAAAACTCCAGGAACCTCCCTTTAAGCAGCATTGTCGTAAAAGAGGGGGAGGTGTCTTTCACAATTGCAGATGTTCCGGGAGAGCCTACTTTCAAAGGAACCCTAAGCCCTGACGGCGCGACTATATCCGGTGATTTTACCCAGAACAAACAGATTTTTTCCTTCTCCATGTCAAAGGGGAAAAGTCTCAGCACAAAGGCAAAAAAGTCCCTGTCCGATTTTGAAGATATTGTCCAAAAAGGGCTCAAGGGCCTTAATGTCCCTGGAGTTGCAGTTGCTGTAATAGTCGAAGATGAAGTGGTCCTGGCTAAAGGATATGGGTACCGAAATATAGATAAAGAGAAACCAATGACAGCTGACACCCTCCTGGCAATAGGTTCCTCCTCTAAAGCCTTTACTACCTTTGCTATGGGCTCCCTTGTTGACAAGGGTAAATTGGATTGGGAAGAGCCTGTGCGCACCTACATACCCTGGTTCCGGCTTTACGATCCATTTGCTTCAGAACATCTTACCCCCCGGGATCTTGTAACTCATCGGTCCGGGCTGCCAAGACATGATCTGGTCTGGTACAACAACGATGAATCCTCCCGTAAAGAGCTTGTCCAAAAACTTGCCTATCTCAAGCCTACAGCTGATCTTAGAATCCGGTTTCAGTATAACAACCTCATGTTTCTTACAGCCGGCTACTTAGTAGAGGTTCTCACAGGTAAAACCTGGGAGAATGCCATACGGGCCCTTGTCTTAGATCCTCTGGGAATGAAGCGAACAAATTTCTCTATAAATGATTCTCAAAAAGACCCGGACCATGCTCTGCCCTACCGCGAGTCTAAAGGCAAGATCGAAAGTATCCCATTCCGCAATATAACCACTATGGGGCCTGCCGGCGCCATCAACTCCAGTGTCAGCGAAATGGCCCGCTGGGTAATAGTTCACTTAAATCATGGCAAAAACAGGGGTAAACAAATCCTTAATCCTCAAACAGTACAGGATATGCATCTAATCCACATGCCCACAGGTAACACTCCTGCCCTTGCTGAAGTCACCCCAGCCTCCTATGGAATGGGGTGGTTTGTGGATAATTACAGGGGGCACAGCCGGGTGCATCACGGTGGTAACATCGACGGATTTTCTGCCCTGATCAGTTTCTTCCCAAAAGACGGGATCGGTTTTGTGGTCCTAGCTAATAAAAACGGCACTTCCCTCCCAGAACTCCTGGTCCGGCATGCGGCTGACCTTATCCTGGGCTATGAAAAAGACTGGCTCACAGAATCTCTAAAACAAAAGGAAAAGGGAGAAGAGGTGGACAAAGAAGCGCGTAAGAAAAAATCAACCCGCCAGGTGAAGGGAACGAATCCGGCCCACTCCTTAAGCGACTATGAGGGCTTGTACATGCATCCCGGCTATGGCAGTCTTTCCGTCTTTTTAAAGAAAGAGAATCTCAATTTTACCTTCAATGACATAACAACTCCGCTTAAGCACTGGCACTACGAAACATTTAATTCCCAGCGCGGGGAAGATCCCACGTTTGAGGATACGAAGCTTACCTTCCGGACTGATGTGAATGGCCAGGTAGCCTCGCTTGAAGCGCCTTTCGAGCCGACAATGGATGAGATTGTTTTTAGAAAGCAGCCTAACCCATGCTACTTTGATCCGACCTTTCTCCAGAAATTTGTCGGGAAATATAGCCTAGTTGGACAGACGATCACGATAAGTTTAAAAGGAGATAGCCTTACAGCCTATATACCTGGCCAACCCGAGTATGAGCTTATTCCTACCCTGGGAGACGAATTCACAATGAAGCAGCTTAAATTGATACAATTAAAGTTTAAAACAGATAAAACAGACACTGTGACAGCTTTAGTGTTGATCCAGCCTGAGGGAATTTACGAAGCCGAGCGCGTAAAAAAATAAAGCCGGGTCTGCTGATTTTTAATAAGCAATAGCTGCTCTGCCCGGAGAATATGAAGTAATGTTCGGACTTTTATCCGGGGGGCCTTTACATCATGCATAATAAGGTGTATGCTAGTGGTGTATTCAGAATCACATTAAGGAGGCATGCATGGGCGAAGCGAAAATGATAAGAACAAACATCAATTTTCCCGATGAATTATTCACAGAGGGGAAAAAATACAGCAAGAAACTAAATATTAGCTTTAATAAATTTGTCCGGGAAGCCACAGAAGAATATCTTAATATTATTAAAAAAAAACAACTCGAACAAAAGCTGGCTCAGGGCTATAAGGAGAAAGCTAAGCTCAATCTCAAAATATCTAAAGAGTTTAAACATGTCGATGGAGAAAATGTCTGATGGCCATTGAAATAAAAAGAGGAGATGTCGTTTATGTCGATTTAAATCCTGCCAGAGGATCTGAAAAAAAGAAAAAAAGACCCTGCTTAGTCATCCAGAATGATGTGGGGAATAAATATTCACCTCTTACAATTGTGGCCGTTATAACCAGCCAAAAAGAAATATCCAAGCAGTATCCTCCAGATGTTTGGATAGAAAAAGGTGAGGGCGGATTGAATTATGCCAGCATTATTCAATGCGACCAGATAAGAACAATCGATAAAAGTCGAATAATAAAAAAGATCGGGACACTCGATGTTAAAATAATGCAAAAGGCAAATAAAGCCTTGATAATCAGCCTGGATTTAATCGACTAATAATAAAAATCAGCACTCTAATGAAATGCCGCGGCCCGTCCCTGCTGAGACAGTCAAGACTAATTTTCATATAAGTGGAAAATAGACTTGACTTTTTTCTACTATTATAGAAAATAGACATATGATGATAAACCATATATTAAGACAGTGGGCCCTTGACGAAAATTCCCTCTATGGCAAAATGTCATTTATATGTGGACCTCGCCAGATTGGAAAAACCACACTTGCCCAAAGCCTACTTGAGGGAATCAATCAGAATGAAAATTATCATAATTGGGACAGCCTTTCGCTGAAACAGGAATTTGCCACTGACTCCTTCTTTTTTATTAAGAATATGTCGCTTCCATTGTCACGCCATAAAAAACTATCAGCAGAGGAGCGTCAATGGGTAGTGTTTGATGAAATACACAAATATCCACACTGGAAAAATATCCTTAAAGGATACTATGACGAATGGAAAAACAGCATAAATTTTATAATAATCGGGAGTGCGCGCCTCGATTATCTACGCCAGTCAGGTGATAGCCTTGTGGGAAGGTATTTTTTGTTTAAGATGAATCCGTTACATCCCCATGACCTGACTGGTTTTACTCTCAATCGCGATTCAGCCTGGCATCCCAAGCTATCCGTGATTCCCTTCAATGAACCTGATAAAACTTTTCAGGATGCGACAGCTCAACTATATGATCTCACCGGTTTTCCTGAGCCTGTAAGGGTTGGGACAAAAGATTTTTATGAACGCTGGAAAAACAATCATATTTCGTTAATCACCAGCGAGGATATCCGGGATCTCTCAAGGATAACACATATCCAAAAGTTGCAAACCCTTGTATTTCTATTACCTGAACGAGTGGGATCTCCTCTTAGTTTAAACAATTTAAAAAATATCCTTAGATGTGCGCACGCTTCTGTAAAAAATTGGTTGGAGGCTTTAAAAAAAGTTTATTTGGTGTTTGATATTGCCCCCTATTCTACCCGGTTGACAAGATCTGTTCTTAAAGAACATAAATACTATTTCTGGGATTGGGGCCTTCTTGAGGATCCGGGAAAGAGATTTGAAAATTTTATAGCAGTCCAATTACAACGAGCCGTTTCAGCCTGGAATGAATGGGGAAAGGGAGATTACCGGCTGATGTACGTACGGACAAAAGATGGACGAGAAGTAGATTTTGTTATAACAGAAAAAGATAAACCCTATCTTCTGGTCGAATGCAAAATGAATGAAAAGAATTTAGCTCCTAACTTAATATATTTTAAAGATCGGATTAAAGCGCCAATAGCTTTTCAAGTAATAAATGAATCAGAGTATCTCAAGCAGGTAGACAGAGGGACTTTTATTGTTGCCAGGGATCGTTTTCTCCAGATTTTACCTTAAATCTTTATTTTTCCCGCCAAAAAACGGCTCTAATTAGCAAAAAGAGGCGGAAAATTGAGCTTAACCTATTGATAGCAAATGAAATGCCGCGGCCAGTCCCCGATTTGCAATTCATTACTAAATAGATATTGACAATTGTTCATTTATTTGCTATGTTCAATAATATTGAACGCTTGTAAATAATGAACAATAGAAGGAGCAATTAAAATGACTCTGGAAAACAAAGAAACAGTTATTCTCCATAAGGCTATTGAAATACTCAGAAAGAATACAGGCTTGACTGTTGAGATAGAGCCTAATCCGCATTATACAGGATATGAAGCAGAGGCAGTAATAAGAATTGTATGGCAGGATATAGAATACCTCTTTAATGCAGAAATCAAGAATGTTATTAATGGTGCCACCCTTGGCATAGCAGTACGACAACTCGAGCTATTCCAAAGAAAAGGTATGCTTGTTGCAAGGTATATTACACCCCAGATTGCAGATGAATTAAATAAAATGAATATTCCTTTTATCGACACAGCTGGAAATATGTATATAGATGAGCCTCCTTTATTAATCTTTATAAAAGGAAATAAACTTGACAGAGCTAATCTCAAAGTAATAAGAACGCGCGCTTTCCGTCCTGCAGGACTTAAAGTAGTTTTCACTTTATTGTGCAATCCAGGCTTAGAAAATGCACCTTTTCGGGAAATTGCTGAAAAAGCCAGAGTGGCCTTAGGAACTGTAAGTTATGTAATGAATGATCTAAAGAAATTGAATCATCTTATAGAAATACCTCCAGGGAAACGTAGGCTGACACGGAAGAAAGATATATTAAATCGATGGATTACAGCATATCCCGAACAGCTCAGGCCTAAACAAATAATCGGATTATATCGAGCAGAAAATCGCAATTGGTGGAAGCAGGCAGAAATGGGAGGTTTAAATATCTTTTGGGGAGGAGAAGTTGCTGCTGCTCAGTTGACAGAATATCTTGAGCCTCAAAGAATTACCATTTACACAAACAAACCTGCTGGAGAATTCCTCTTGAAAAACAGAATTAGAAAAGACCTCCAAGGCGATATTGAGATACTTTGGATGTTTTGGAACTTTGAAATAGATTGGCCTCACAAAAACATGGTCCCTCCCCTTCTGATTTATGCCGATCTTCTCACTACAGGAGAGGCAAGAAATATCGAAACTGCGAGGATATTATATGAAAAAGAACTTCATAGATTTATCAGGGAAGATTGACACCCATAGGCTGGATGCCATCGAGGCAATATCTAAAGTTGCATCCTCCATAAGAATTCCTTTTTTTCTCATAGGGGCATCTGCCAGAAATCTACTCTTGATAAGTCATGATATACCAATATATCGAGCAACACTCGATATCGATTTTGGCGTAAGAGTTCCAAATTGGAATAATTATTATAAACTAAAAGAAGAACTTGTAGAAACAGGAAATTTCAAATTAACAAGGGAAGACCAAAGGCTTGAATTCAAAAATAATCTTCTGATCGATCTAGTTCCTTTTGGACCTATTTCAGATAGTAACCACAACATTAATTGGCCATCCCAAAAAACCGTACTGCACGTTATTGGGTTTGAAGAAACATTCAGACATGCACAAATTGCAAGATTGAGGTCAAAACCCCTCCTCGAAGTTAAATTGGTAACATTAGCTGGGCTAGCCGTTATGAAAATATTTTCTTGGAATGACAAATATCCTGAACGAGAAAAGGATGCAACAGACTTATTTTTAATTATTCGTAATTACACAGATGCAGGCAATTTTGAACGTATTCCAGATGAGATGCCAGATTTACTCGACTCAGATGATTTCGACTATATCGGAACTGGAGCAAGGCTTCTGGGACAAGATATCAGTAAAATTGTTAATCCTGCAACTAAAAAAGAAGCCTTGGATATACTAGAAAAGGAAACAGGAGATCAAGACCGTTACAGATTCATAGAAGATATGATAAAAAGTGACATAGGAGGTACCAGTGATTTTGATAACATCCTTAGCCTGCTAATAGAACTTAAAACCGGCATTCTTGATAGGAGTTAAAGAGCAGACTGTAAGATATACAGCTTGCTAAATAACAAATATATTGATAAGTTATTACTGTAAATTAAGCATATTTTGGGAGGAATTATTAATATTTTACGGTATTGCAGCTGTCTTTTTCTCAAAATACAGCAGGCAGTATATTAATTGTTAGATTAAGATAATTTATAATGCCAAAAATAATGACTGGCAAAAATAACAGGTATCCAAACTGGTGTTCAACAATATCAGAAATAATCATGGAAGGACCAATAGTTTTTTCAAAGGAAGATTTGCTTGAACAGGACAACTTATTTGCACATCGTGCAGCCTTATTCTATACACCACATGTAATATCCTCAGTAAATACATTGGAAAAGGAGATATAGACTTAGTCCTGCCGATTGTGACACCCGATTACACAGAGTTATTTGAGCTAAGGTTCTATCGAACACCTCGTTTTTGGGTAGACTTAATACAAAGACAAACATTTAAATTACGTTGGAAACCGTTTAAAAAAGCAGCTATTAAATTTACTCGTTATGATTATTTCCAAATCCGAAATGACCATTGTATTATAGGAACAAAAGCATTGCTTGATGCGCTTAAAGAGAAGACAAGTGGCCGACGGGATGGAAGGTTTTTATATTATTTCGGGGCGATAGTGGACGATGCTCCAAAATACGTTAATATATCGTGGGGCCAGGAGCTAGTAGATCATCCAAAAGACGCTCGTATTAGAATTCAAGTATCATCTTTAGATGATGATATATGGTAACCTAAATTTAATCTAACAAATCGCTGCACCTGATCTGAGAAACGCTGCTTTTTTCATCTGGGAGCCCCAGGTGTGGCAAACGTCAGTGGTAGTTTGATAGGATTGTGATGTAGTTTTCTCAGGCAGGTGAGCTTCACGTTATGTGGTATAATATATTGATTCATAAAATTTGTAAATTCCAGGCATGAAGGAATATTATTAGTGAAGAAATTATTAGAGCAATATCTTAAAAATCTCACAAATACTTCCCAACGTGGTGATGCACGGGAAGAAAGTTATTACAAGCATCTCGATGAATTAATTAAACAGTTTGCAGAAAATCAAAAAATAAAAAATGTAGATGTCACTATTCTCCCGAAAAAGACGGAAGCCGGAAATCCAGACTTTCGCATTTGGGATGGTAAAAACCATATAACCGGTTATATTGAAGCCAAAGACCCTTCTGTTACAAATCTTGATTACATCGAAGGCACCGCCCAATTGGAACGTTACTGTTCGACCTTCCCGAATGTCATCCTGACCAATTTCTATGAATTCCGGCTTTACAGGGATGGACAGCCTATCGCACAAGCAATGATCGGACGCCCTATAATTGCTAAAAGATTACAAACAGCACCGCCAGTAGAAAACATTGATAAATTCAAAGAACTATTTGATATATTTTTTTCTTTCTCTCTACCAAAAGTTAAAACCGCACGTTCACTGGCTATTGAATTGGCCAAACGCACCCGCTTCCTGCGCGATGAAGTCATTGCCGTGGAAATGCCTGCCTGTGCAGGCGAACCGCACGCAGACAGGGAAGAAAACGGCAGCAAAGGCCATAAACAAATAATAGGTTTTTATGAAGCCTTTAAAAAATATCTAATCGGAACAATAACTGAAAAACAATTCGCTGATCTTTACGCTCAAACCATTACCTATGGACTGTTTGCCGCCAGAACCAGAGCCGACGGCGAATTTAATCGCAGACTGGCTTTTGATTATATCCCGCATACTATCGGTATCTTGCGCGACGTATTCCGCTTTATATCTTTGGAAGAACCGCCCAAATCATTACAAATTATTGTGGAAGATATTGCTGAAATATTACATGTCGCCGATGTAAATAAAATACTTTATGAATATCACAGAACAGGAAAAGGCAGAGATCCCATTATTCATTTCTATGAAACCTTTTTGGCAACCTATGATCCTAAAATACGTGAACGGCGCGGTGTTTATTATACACCAGAAGCTGTGGTCGCTTATATCGTTCGTTCCATTCATTCAATCTTAAAATCTCATTTTGATTTACCAGACGGCCTTGCCAACGAAGATGTAAAACTGCTCGATCCGGCCGGCGGCACCTTGACATTCCCTGCTGAAGCCATTCGTTTGGCTGCCAAGGAATTTAAAGAAAAATACGGCGAAGGTGGCTTGCACCGCTGGATCAGCAAACACATTCTTACTGATTTTTATGCTTTTGAACTGATGATGGCGCCATATGCTATTGGACATTTGAAAATGGGTTTCATTTTCGATGAGCTAGGCTATAAGATGACAGATGATGAACGTTTTAAACTCTATTTGACTAATACGCTGGAAATGGAAGAAATCAAACAGATTGCCATTCCGGGCTTGAGTTCGTTAAGCGAAGAAAGTCATCTGGCGGGAAAAGTTAAAAAAGAACAGCCGGTGCTTGTAGTTCTCGGCAATCCCCCTTACAGCGGCATTTCCGCCAACATCAATGAATGGACCGAACGCTTATTAAAAGAAGATATTGATGGCACACAAAGTTTCTACAAAGTGGATGGTCAACCCCTGGGAGAGAAAAATCCTAAATGGCTGCAGGATGATTATGTCAAATTCCTGCGCTTTGCCCAATGGAAAATCCAAAAATCCGGTTACGGAATTGTGGGTATGATTACAAATCATAGTTATCTGGATAATCCCACATTTCGCGGCATGCGCCAGAGTTTAATGAAAACCTTTGACGAAATTTATATTCTCGATCTGCACGGCAACAGCCTGAAAAAGGAAACCACACCCAAAGGCGGCAAAGACGAAAATGTATTTGATATCCGCCAGGGCGTGGCTATTGCTCTATTTGTTAGAAATAAAAAACAAAAAGAATCACAAGTATTTCATACGGACTTATTTGGCCTGCGGGAAAATAAATATGCCTGGCTGGACAAAAATGAATTCTTGAAAAAGAATTATACAAGGATAGAACCACAAACCCCTTATTATTTCCTAATTAAAAGAAACACTGAAAAGATTAAACAATACTTAAATTGGAAAAAAATAACCGAAATATTCCCGGTGAACAGTGTTGGAATAGTAACCGCAAGGGACAAACTAACCATTCAGTGGACTAAACACGAAATATGGAATACTGTTTTGAATTTTTCTAAATTGGAACCTGAATTAGCCCGACAGGCTTATAATCTTGGAAAAGATGTCAGAGATTGGAAAGTAGAATTTGCTCAAAAAGATTTAAAAAGCAGTGGCCCGGTAAGAAGTAAAATTTGCCCTATATTTTATCGTCCTTTTGATGTCAGATATACATATTATACTGGCAAGAGCCGTGGATTTCTATGTATGCCCCGGCCTGAAGTCATGCGCCACATGCTGGAAGATAATTTTGGGCTTACCATTGGTAGGGCGGGTCAGGTTGTAGGTTTAGAACATTTGTGGAATTTGGTTTTCATTTCCGATAATATAATTGATTTTAATTTGTATTATCGTGGGGGTGAATTACTTTTTCCTTTATATATCTATCCAGATAAAAACAAAAAAGACATTTTCAATCAGCATCAAACCGAAAAAAAACCGAATATTCCCCAAACCCTGTTTGAAAAATTATCCAACTGTTACAGTCAGAAACCCCCACCGGAAGATATTTTGTATTACATCTATGGCATATTTTACAGCAACATTTACCGAGAAACCTACGCAGAGTTTTTAAAGATTGATTTTCCCCGCGTGCCTTTTACCGTCGATTATAATTTGTTTAAAAATATGGGGAAACTCGGGAAAGAAGTGGCTGACTTGCATCTGCTCAAAAGTCCGGCTCTCAATCCGCCGGTTGCTAAATTTCAGGGCAGCGGCAATAATGACCGGATTGAAAAATTAATCTACCAAGAAAATGAACAGCGCATTTACATCAATAAAGATAAATATTTTGAAGGTATTGCGCCGGAAGTCTGGAATTATCATATCGGTGGTTATCAGGTCTTGTATAAATATCTGAAAGACCGAAAAGGCCGCATAATGGACGAAGCGCCGCGGTATTGCCGTATCGTTACCGCCTTAAGCAAAACCATAAAAATTCAAGAAAAGATAGATAAAATTTATCCTGAAATAGAAAAGGACCTTGTTAATTTTTAACAACCGGACTAAATATATTTTCATTCCATTTGTCTTCATTAAATGCAGAAAGAAAAAATAATCCATTTGAAGCACAGGCTATGATTATAGAAAGAATAGATATTTTGATTAAGAATACATATGCCATTAATCTATTATTTCTATATTAAATATATCTTTTCTATTCCAATCTAGCCAATATCTGATTGCAAGTTCACGAATAAAAAACCAATAATTATTAGTTAATAGCCCGTATTGTTTAATCCCTTGTTTTATATCTTTTTTAACTATTTCCCAATAATCTTGCTTTAGTTGAAGATTTATTGTAGTGTTTTTAAAAGTAAAAAGTGCCTTCGGTAATTGAGGCAAATCTTTTATTATAGAAATAGTACCATGCCCAAGAGTTGCTCCTGTACTTACTTGCAAACCATCATTAAGGCAACTGATAGGCGGCTGACTGCCAGCATAAGAAACTACTAATAATTCATCAAGTCCAACCTTAAAGTATTCTCTTGCTCTCAGTCCCATTTTTGCGCCAATAATTGAGTAAATTCCTAAATGGTCGTGAAATTCATTTGTTAAAATAACAATTTTCCATTCTTCTTTTCCATATCTTTCAATTATTTGATTCATAAATTTGCTGATATCTTCTCTGAATAAATTTGAATCGCTAGGAAATTGTTTAAAAACAATACTCTGTTCTTCGTTATGGCAAGATAAGATTTCAATAATTTTTTCTTCAATTTTGTTTGATTTTAAAACACGGCTGATACTCTGATTTGGATACTTTTCGATTATTTTTGTCTTAAACAATTTTGGATGTAGCAGATATAACGCAACTAAATCATCCCAAAGTTTTAAGTGATTAATTTTGATTTTTTGAAAAACTTCATTCTGGCGGTGAGATTTTGCAATCTTTTGAGCATAAGGTGTTTTGATATTTTCTATTGATTGTAATAATTTTTCAGTAAATCCAATTGATTTATTATTTAAATTGCTCACAACATTTATTGTAATATCCATACTTAAAATATGATCAGCTGCTGCTTTGTCAATTTCATAATTTGTTCCTGAGTTTGGATGAATATTATCATTATACCAAACAATTTTTTCTATGCCTTTTTTTATTTCCGGTTTAATGCGGAAAGCATTTGAAATATTAGTTAATGAACTTAAACAGACTACTGTTACAAGTTTTTTTTCTGCTTCAATTGAGGAAATGATTAAATCCGAAGCATTTTTTTCTTTATTTGTTTCAACAAAACCTTCATCTCCCCAGTTTATTTTTTGAGAAAATCTTCTCCATGGGGGTGGATTTGATTGGAGGATTTCGCCGGAAGCTGTAAGGATTCCTTCATGACCGAAACTTTTGAGTAAAGCCCTAACTCTTACTAACCCATTATCCGGATTCAAGGCGCCATCGGATGTTGTTATGGCAATTACTTCTATTTCATCAGAAGCTAATAATAGACAAATAGCGCGTAAATCATCAGCCGCTGCATCTGTATCAATAATTACATGATCTTTTAATTTACCTGAATGAGCAAATACTGACCAAGAATAAAATAATATCAGTATTGTAAAAAAAATATATTTTTTCATTTCCAAATCCTTATATTAGGATGTCGCCCAATCCTTATCTGAACCGAAAATTTCATTCTTTAATTTTATGCCTAACAATCACTATAGTGTAAGCCATATTTTGAGAAAAATACAGCATGCAGTATAGTATTTGTTGTACACTATGCAGAGATAAAAATGAAGAAGGATAAACAAATTCAAATATTCAAAGGAATTAGCAAAAACATATTTATTTTAGGATTAGTAAGTTTATTTACTGACCTTAGTAGCCAGATGGCCTTTCCTTTAATTCCTTTATTCTTGACCACCGTCTTGGGTGCTGGCGCTCATGTAGTGGGAATTGTTGAAGGGGCCGCAGAAACAACAGCTTCTTTATTGAAAGTTGTATCTGGCTATTGGTCTGACAAAATAAAAAAAAGGAAACGTTTTGTTGTATTTGGCTATTCTCTGTCATCTATAACAAAACCATTATTTGCTCTTGCCAATGCTTGGTCTTTTGTTCTTTTTATCAGGGTAATAGAAAGAATTGGCAAAGGCATAAGAACCGCTCCAAGAGATGCACTTTTGGCTGAATCCTGTGACGAAAGCGTTAGAGGGAAGGCTTATGGATTTCATAGGGCCATGGATGGTATTGGTTCAGTATTAGGTGCTATGTTAGCTTTTATCCTCCTTCCAACTTTTGGATACCGAAATATCTTCCTATTTGCTTTTATTCCTTCAATAATCGCTGTACTTGCCATTTTATTTATCCAAGAAAAAAATGCCCCTATAAAAATTGAAGCAAAAGAATCCCAAATTAAGCTAAGTTTTAAGGAATTACCTCTAAATTTAAGACTATTCATAATCGTTTCTTCAATCTTTGCCTTAGGGCATTTTGGATATGCCTTTTTATTGTTAAGGGCACAAAATATAGGATTAGCTGATAATATGGCAATACTTCTCTATGTTCTATTTTATATCGTTTATACTATTTGTATAATACCTTTTGGAATATTATCCGATAAAATCGGAAGAAAGCCAATTTTGATAATGGGCTATTTAGTATATGCAATAACTTCCATTGGCCTGATATTTACTTCAAATAATCTTGCCATCCTGTTATTTTTCGTTACTTATGGCATATTCTATGCGATGATCGATGGTGTGCAAAGAGCATTTGTAGTAGATTTAGCACCAAAGCACCTAAAAGCAACTTCATTAGGAATATTTCATACAGCAATAGGGCTGGTCGCACTTCCGGGTGGATTTATTGCTGGCTCGCTGTGGGAAAAAATAAGTCCGGAATCAACGTTTGTTTATGGATTTGCCTTGTCGATAATTTCAATGGGACTATTCATATTTGTAAAGGATAAAAAAACAGGTAGACAGCAGGCAGGCATCTGCTAACCTGGACTATTGAATTATTTACCCATATCTTGACCTGTTAGCAAATAGAAGCGGGATTCTAAGGCTTTTATGTGCAATTTTTTGGTCGGAATTCCCAGGGATTGCTCCAGCACATTCACGGGGATCAAGATTCTTTACCCAATCTGACTTCAAAGTCAGCCTGATTCTTTACATATGGCTCAAACAATGTTACATTGTGATATTACATGGTCCATCACAGAAAAACCGTCTGGCCACTATTTTATCGGGCTATTACTGAGGAAGTGGCAATCCCCAAAAGCCCCAACAATAAAGCATAACATATGGAAACCTATGCAAAAGGAGGAACAGCTATGAAAGCAAGAAAAATCAAGGACCGCATTTACTGGATGGGGGCCGTGGATTGGGACAGCCGTCTGTTCGATTCTCTTATCCCTCTTCCGGATGGAACCAGCTATAACGCCTATCTTATTAAAGGAAGTGAGAAGACTGCCTTGCTTGATTCGGTTGATCCTCCCATGGCCGAGGAGCTTCTAGCCCAGCTTGAGGGCGTCCCTGAAATCGATTACATTATTTCACATCATGCCGAGCAGGATCACTCTGGCACAATCCCGCAGATTCTCGAAAAATACCCCAGCGCCAAGCTGATATCAACTCCCAAAGCAAAGGGATTGCTTATCGATCTTCTGCAAATACCCGAGGAGTCTTTCCTAACTGTCGAAGATGGTGAATCCCTGTCTCTCGGGGATAAGACCTTGAGATTTATCCACACTCCCTGGGTTCATTGGCCGGAGACCATGGTGACCTATCTGAAAGAAGACAGGATTCTTTTTAGTTGTGATTTTCTCGGTTCTCATATGGCAACAACCGATCTCTATGTCACTGATGAAGGGCGCGTCTATGAAGCGGCAAAGCGCTACTTTGCCGAGATCATGATGCCCTTCCGGAATATGATCAAAAAAAATTTGGAGAAACTCAAGTCTTATGAGATAGATATGATCGCCCCCAGTCATGGGGCAATATATCCCCGCCCCTCGTTCATTATTGATGCCTATCATGACTGGATACTCGGCCCTCCCCGAAACACGGTAGTTCTGCCCTACGTATCAATGCATGGAAGCACAAAACAGATGGTCGATTATTTTGTCTCGGCCCTTGTGGAAAAAGGTGTAAGAGTGGAACAGTTCAACCTTGCCGTAACCGATATAGGGAAACTCGCTATGGCCTTGGTTGACGCAGCCACAATCGTGGTTGGTACCCCCACTGTCCTGGCGGGCCCCCATCCTTACGCTGCTAATAGCGCCTTTTTGGCAAATGCATTGCGGCCAAAAGTAAAATTCCTTTCCATTATTGGTTCCTATGGATGGGGTGGAAAAACAGTAGAAACACTGGCGGGAATGATCCCCAATCTCAAGGTAGAGATCTTAGAACCTGTCCTCTGCAAGGGGGCGCCATCAGAGGAGGATTTCAAAGCATTAATAGACCTGGCTGCTAATATTGCGGAAAAACATAAAGAGCATGGCTTCACATAACACGTACTTTAAAGGCCGTATCGTTTGCGAAAGGCCCTTGCCTTTATCAAGCTCTGTAGTTCGATAAATTAAACCTGTAACTCAAAAAGGAGGATTTTAATGTTCTGTTTTCAATGTCAAGAGACAGCCAAAAACGAAGGCTGCACAGTCAAGGGCGTTTGCGGTAAACCGGAAGATACCGCTAATCTTCAGGACCTTTTAATATATGTGTTAAAGGGGATTGCCGTTTATGGCGAGAGACTCAAAAAGTTCAGCATTACGGATAGGGAGGCAGCCCTGTTTGTGGCCAAAGGCCTATTTGCGACCATCACAAACGCAAACTGGGACAATGAGCGGTTCATTGCCATGATCAGAGAAGGCCTTTTGCAGCGGAATCAGTTGAGGGATAAATTTTTGACCACCTTTAAAGAAAAGAACGGTAAGGATTTTGACGAGCCATTGCCTGATTCCGCCACTTGGTTTTCAGACGATGCTGCCGCATTTAAAGAAAAAGCAAAGTCTGTTGGCATTCTGGCAACCGGAAACGAAGATGTCCGTTCCCTCCGGGAGCTTCTGATCATCGGCCTGAAGGGAATTGCCGCTTATGCAGATCATGCCGCGATCCTGGGATTTGAAAAAGATGATGTCTATGATTTTATGATGGAGGCCCTGGCTTCAACCACAAAGGACCTGTCAATAGACAAGATGGTGGGGCTGGTCATGAAAGCCGGAGAAACGTCGGTTAATACCATGGCGCTGTTGGATGAGGCTAACACCTCTGCCTACGGTCATCCGGAAATCACTGAAGTAAACATCGGCGTTCGTAATAATCCGGGAATTCTGATCAGTGGCCATGACCTGAAAGACATGGAAGAACTGCTTATTCAGACCAAAGGCACGGGTGTCGATGTCTACACTCACGGGGAGATGCTTCCGGCCAATTACTATCCGGCTTTTAAAAAATACGATCATTTTGGGGGCAATTATGGCAGTTCCTGGTTCCATCAGAACAAGGAATTCGAGTCCTTTAGCGGACCGATTCTTCTCACTACCAATTGTCTTGTTCCCTTAAGAAAAAGCAACACATACTTAAATCGGCTGTTTACAACGGGCTTGGTCGGTTATACCGGGGCAAAGCATATACCCGACAGGGCTAAAGGCGGGGCTAAAGATTTTTCTGAAATCATCGAATTGGCCAAAAAATGCAAGCCGCCAACCGAAATTGAAACTGGCAAGATCGTGGGCGGATTCGCCCACAATCAGGTTCTTGCGTTGGCGGACAAAGTAGTCGAAGCAGTCAAATCCGGGGCGATCAAACGTTTTATCGTCATGGCCGGCTGCGACGGCCGCCAGAAAACAAGAAGCTACTATACGGAAGTGGCGGAGAATCTGCCCGACGATACAGTGATTCTCACAGCCGGCTGTGCGAAATACCGTTACAACAAACTTAATCTCGGCGACATCGGCGGCATTCCCCGCGTGCTCGATGCAGGCCAGTGCAACGATTCCTATTCTCTTGTGGTCATTGCCTTGAAACTGAAAGAAGTCTTCGGGCTTGACGACATCAACAAGCTGCCTATCTCATATGACATCGCTTGGTACGAGCAAAAGGCAGTCGCAGTCCTGCTAGCCCTTCTTTTCCTCGGTGTTCAGGGCATCCGCTTGGGACCTACCTTGCCGGCATTTCTTTCCCCAACTGTGGTCAATGTCCTTGTGGAAAAATTCAATATTAAACCCATCGGCACAGTTCAGGAAGATATCGAAGCCATGCTGGCCGGTAAGTAACAGCATTCAATGTGAAATAAACTCTATCCACAGCTGCAATGTTAAGCTGAGCTTTAGCCTCTAAACTCTTAAGAAATGATTCTAGCGTGTCATAGAACTTGATTATACAATATCAAACAATTTATTGCAAATCGCAACGATATGTCTTATAATGAATACAATCACGCATTGCAGGAGGCGAAAAAATGACTAATGCTGTCAGAGTTTCCGAAGATTTAGTCAAGGAGGCAAAACTATTCAGTAAGATTGACAAAAGATCTATAACCGGTCAGATTGAACATTGGGCGCGGATTGGCAAATGCGCAGAAGAAAACCCTGATTTGACCTATAGCTTAATAAAAGAAATTTTGATTGGCCTTATAGAACTGGAGGAGGGTGAATTTTCAGAATATCCATTCGGATAATGACCCATGAAAATATTACAATCTCGCTCCTTTAAACATAAAGTTAAGAAATTTACAAAAGCTCAAAAAAATAAGTTAGACGAAGAGATACAAAAAATCATAGAGAATCCTTCCATTGGCTCTGCTAAGAAAGGTGACCTTCGGGGAGTTTTCGTCCATAAATTCAAAATTTATACACTCCAATATCTTTTGGCCTATAGATTTAAAGGAGAAAACCTAGAACTTATTATGATCGGGCCTCATGAAAATTATTACAGAGATCTTAAAAGCCATATAAAAAGCAGATAAACAAAAAAAACGGTTAACGGTTAAGCATTGACTTTTTCTTATATATTCATAAAGATTCAGCTGCATATATTTCTTACGTAAAGGAGTTTTTGATGATTAAAAAATTCATTTTCAATTTTCTGATTATTACTTTATCTATGTTTGTTTTCTTATCGTGCAGCCGCAAAGCTAATGATATTGAAGCCGCTTTGGCCAGTTTAAATACAGACGAACTTGCTTATGATGTGGAGATTCTCAGCGCGGATGATTTTGAAGGCCGTTTTCCCGCTTCCCCTGGCGAAGAGAAAACTATTAATTTTTTAAAAGAAGAGTTTGAAAAAGTGGGGCTAAAACCCGGAAATGTTGATAGTTTTTTCCAAGAAGTCCCGCTGGTTGAGATCACTACCAGCCCTCAGACCGACTTTATAATCACAGGAGGGAAAAAGCCTCTGGAATTTGTTTTCAAAGATGATTTTGTGGCTGTGACCTTGCAGGTTCAAAAAGAGGTGACTGTTGAGAATTCCGAGGTGATATTTGTCGGCTACGGCATTGTTGCCCCTGAATATCAATGGAATGATTATGAGGGGATTGATGCCAAGGGGAAAACCGTAGTCATGCTAATTAATGATCCTGGTTTTGCCGCTCAAGATCCAGAACTTTTTAATGGGCGGGCCATGACCTATTATGGCCGCTGGACTTATAAGTATGAAGAAGCAGCCCGACAGGGGGCGGCATGTGCCGTAATAATCCATGAAACCGCACCAGCCGCTTATGGTTGGGATGTTGTCAGAAATGGCTGGACCGGCCCTAATTTCAGTCTTATCTCCAATGACGGCAATGCCTCAAGATGTGCCGCAGAATCCTGGATAACCTTAGAAACAACCAGGACAATTTTTGAAGCCGCCGGGAAAAATTATGATGACTTAAAAAAATCTGCCGAAAAACCCGGATTCAAAGCCATCCCTTTAGGCTTAAAAGCCAGCCTTAGCTTGGAAAACAGCATTAAAAATTCCCTATCCAACAATGTTATCGGACTCCTTCCCGGTACTGAGCGGGCGGATGAATATATCATTTATACCGCCCATTGGGATCATTTTGGCAGGGATCCTAGTCTGGAAGGAGACCAAATCTATAATGGAGCCCTGGACAATGCCACTGGCACATCTGCTCTGATCGAACTGGCGGAGGCCTTTCAGCAGCTCAGCTCCCCTCCTAAAAGATCTATTTTATTCATGGCGGTTACAGCCGAGGAGCAGGGACTGCTAGGCTCGGGTTATTATGCCACCCATCCCATCTATCCCCTGACAAAAACTGCGGCCGTTATTAATATGGACAGCCTCAACATCTATGGCCGCATGAAAGATATCCGGATTGTTGGTTATGGACAGTCAGAATTGGATGATTATGTTATAGCCTATGCAGAGGAGGTGGGAAGGGTAGTTAAAGCCAATCCGACGCCAGAAAAAGGCTCTTTTTTCCGCTCCGACCATTTCCCTTTTGCCAAACAGGGCGTGCCGGCTTTAAGCGCTGGCTCAGGCATTCAGCATCTGGAGAAAGGAGAGCAATGGGGAATGGCCCAAAAAGAAAACTATACCAGAGAAAAATATCATAAACCTTCAGATGAGTTTGATTCCAATTGGGACTTGAGCGGCATGCTTGACGATCTGCATATGTATTTTATGATCGGATGGCGCTTGAGCGGGGAATCCACATTTCCCAACTGGAAAAAAGGCAGTGAATTCAAACTCAAGCGAGATGCAGATATGGCTTTGGATATATCAGAGTACCATCCCTATTACTATCAGAAAAAAACATTGTTTGAAAAATTACCGGATACAGCTCATGAGATAATATTTCTGGGTGACAGCATTACCGCTGGAGGTAATTGGATAGAAATGTTCCAGAGCGTCAGAATAAAAAACCGCGGCATAAGCGGAGATGTTACAGACGGTGTCTTGGAAAGGCTATCAGAAGTAACAAATTCAAAACCAGATAAGGTTTTTTTAATGATAGGTATAAATGACCTGGCAGCCGGCAAATCAGAAGAGTATGTAGTTAATAATATCAGCAGGATAGTAAAAAAAATCCTTAATGCATCCCCTAGTACTAAAATCTATCTGCAGAGCCTTCTCCCTGTAAACAGAGACCTCGGCATGTTTCCCATATACACAGATAAAACTCAGGCAGTGCTTATCTTAAACGCCAGGCTTAAAAAAGTGGCTGAGAAATATGGAGTGGTATATATAGATCTCTATTCAGCCTTTACAAATGGCGGAGATAAACTTAATCCCAAATATACAAACGACGGGCTTCATCTTACCGGAGACGGTTATATCCTCTGGAAATCTCTAATTAAAAAGTATGTGAAGAAATAGAAAGCCGGTGAAAAACATGACGCCCCGCAAGCAGGCTTAAAGAAACTCCCCGGGCAGCCATAAACAGGGTCATTGCCAGCCATAACCCGTGATTTCCCAGCAACCCTACACTTAAATAATATACCGGCAGAAACACGCCTGCTGTTGCCAGCAGCATCATATTTCTCATAGCTTGGGTTGCTGTAGCTCCGATATAAATCCCATCCCACATGTAAGCTACAGCACCAAACAGAGGCACAACTGCCATCCACAATATAAAGGGAGAAGCAGCCTCGATCACGGGCTGCAGGTCAGTAAAAATCCTGAGCAGGGCCTTTCCAAATAAGGCATATACAAGTGAAAAAGCTGCGCCAAAACTACAACCCCAAAGAAAAAGCCAGCGCACACTCATCTTTAACCGCCTCAGATTGTGTCTGCCTAAATATTTCCCCACCAGACTTTCAGCAGCAAAAGCAAAACCATCCACCCCATATGACATAAGAGAGATATACTGCAGCAAAATCTGGTTAGCTGCCAGAGTAAGTGAATCCAAAGCAGAAGAGGCAGCTGTAAAGAAAGCAAAAGTAAAAACCAAACAGATAGTGCGGATGAATATATCAGTATTTACAGAGATAAAGAGTTTAAGAGAGCCCATATTGAGCATTCTTTTACGGTCATAAAAACGGATGTACCCTCGGTAACTGCGAAGAAACAAGCCCACAGCCAGACCAAGACCGATATACTGAGCACAGACTGTACCTAAAGCTACCCCGTCCGATTTCATGCCCAGGTGGTAAACAAAAAATAGATTAAAAAGAATATTGAGCAAGTTGATGATAACCATTAACACCATGGGATAACGGGCATTCTGCATACCAAGAAACCAACCCTGGATCACATAAAGAGCAAGCGTGGCTGGAGCGGCATAAATACGGATGAAAAAATATTGTTTTGCCAGTTGTTTTACGGACTCATCACCTGGAATCAAGCTAAATCCCAGCCAAGCTATGGCACCCTGTAAAACAATGATCAGCAAGCTTCCTATTGCTGCAACCATAAGCCCCCGGGCAAGAATCGCAATTCTCTCCCGCTGGTCTGAACGGCCGAATGCTTGAGCTGTAAGACCGGTTGTCCCCATGCGTAAAAAACCAAAGCCCCAGTAAATAAAGTTAAAAAGAATACTGCCCAGCGCTACAGCTCCCAGAAACACTTCGGATTCCAACCGCCCCATAAGGGCTGTATCGACCATTCCTAAAAGCGGTATAGAGATATTGCTCAGAATATTGGGCACTGCCAGCCGGAGAACTTCACGGTTCATGTTTGCAGACAAGGGATTTCCTAAAATATAAAGCAGGCTACATATTCCGCCGGTACTTCCCCCCTACTTCATAAAGGGTTTGGGTTATCTGACCCAGAGAGCAAACTCTCACAGTATCCATAAGTTCGGCGAATATGTTTTCTCCAGCAAGGGCGGTCTTTTGCAGATGCTTAAGGGCTGCCGGGGCTTCCTTTTTATTTCGCTGCTTGAATTCCGCCAAGCGCTTAAGCTGGGATTGTTTTTCTTCCTCGGTCGCCCGGGAAAGCGGAATACAACTCCCGGCTGCGGCAATATGGGACTGATCTGCCTCCGGATCACAGAAAGTATTAACTCCGATTATGGGAAGCTCTCCTGTATGCTTTTGCAGCTCATAGTGCATAGATTCTTCCTGGATCATGCTGCGCTGAAAGCCTGTCTCCATTGCCCCAAGTACTCCCCCGCGTTCTGCAATGCGGTCAAATTCCATTAGGACTGCTTCTTCGACCAGTTGAGTCAACTCTTCAACGATAAAACTGCCCTGGTTCATATTCTCATTTTTAGCCAGCCCCCATTCCTGGTTTATTATCTGCTGAATGGCCAGGGCCCTTCGCACAGATTCAGCACTGGGAGTGGTTATAGCTTCATCATAGGCATTAGTATGCAGGCTGTTGCAGTTGTCATAAACAGCACACAACGCCTGGAGAGTGGTACGGATATCATTAAACTGGATCTCCTGACTGTGGAGAGAACGACCTGATGTCTGGATATGGTATTTAAGCATCTGGGAACGCTTGGAAGCCCCGTATTTTTCGCGCATGGCAATTGACCAAATGCGACGGGCCACCCGTCCAATGACAGTATATTCAGGATCCATCCCATTAGAAAAGAAAAAAGAAAGATTAGGGCCGAAACTGTCAAGCGGCATGCCCCGGGAAAGGTAATATTCCACATAAGTAAATCCATTGGACAAAGTCAAGGCAAGCTGGGTGATAGGATTGGCTCCGGCTTCAGCTATATGGTAGCCGGAAATAGACACAGAATAAAAATTCCGTACATTTTTCTCCACAAAATATTCCTGAATATCTCCCATCATCGTAAGGGCGAATGCTGTGGAAAATATACAGGTGTTCTGTCCCTGGTCCTCTTTTAATATATCTGCCTGGACTGTGCCGCGTACCTGGGAAAGGGCATGATTGCGGATATTCTGATACTGCTCAGAGGAAGGCTCTTTTTCATTTTTCTTTGTAAACTTTTCTACCTGCTGGTCAATTACAGTATTTAAGAACATTGCCAGCATTATGGGAGCAGGGCCGTTAATAGTCATGGAAACAGAATTATTTGGAGCACACAGGTCAAAACCATCATAAAGTACTTTAACATCATCCAGGGTGCAAATACTAACGCCGGAGGTTCCTACTTTTCCATACACATCCGGACGCTTTTCAGGGTCACATCCATAAAGTGTCACAGAATCAAAAGCGGTAGAAAGACGTTTCGCTTCATAGTTTTCTGACAGAAGCTTGAACCTCCGGTTGGTCCGGGCCGGGTCGCCTTCTCCTGCAAACATTCGGGTGGGATCTTCCCCCTTGCGCTTTAGCGGAAAAACACCGGCAGTAAAGGGAAAATATCCCGGGAGGTTTTCCTCCCGTATCCAGCGGTAGATCTCACCGGGGTCTTTGAATCTGGGGAGTGAAAGCTTGGGGATTTTTTTGTGGGCAAGAGATTCCGAATAAAGCGGCAGACGGATCTCCCGGTTACGCACTTTATAGACAAGTTCATCCTTAGAATAAATCTTTTTTATCTTCTCCCATTGTTCAAGGAGAGAGGTAGTTTCTTTATCCAGCCCTTCCTCAGCTTTAGCACCTTCTTGTTTAAGGCGGGAAACTGCTTCAGAGAAATTGTTTTCCGGTGCACTCTGACTTAAGATCCCAACAGCTTCTTTCAGATGCCAGGCTTTACGCACAGCATCAGCTTGATTTTCAGTATATTTGTGGTAAGCCCTCAGCGTTTCAGCGATTTCAGCCAGATAACGGGTCCTTTCGGGAGGTATGATTATTGTCTTTGATGTAGAGGTTTTGTTTTCAAGCGGGGGAAGTTTTGATTTAAACTCAACTCCGGTTTTCCGGGTTATAACATCAAGTGTTTTTTGATAAAGAGAGGTAACTCCGTCATCATTGAATTTGGAGGCGATAGTCCCAAAGACCGGCATGTCTTCTAACTTTTTCTCAAATTCATCCCGGTTGCGCTGCACTTGCTTACGTACATCACGGACGGCATCCTCTCCTCCCAGTTTTTCGAACTTATTGACAACCACAATGTCTGCAAAATCAAGCATGTCGATCTTTTCCAGCTGGGAAGCAGCTCCAAACTCACTGGTCATGACATAGATGGATAAATCCACCAGATCGATAACACTGGAGTCACCCTGCCCGATACCGGCTGTCTCTGCAATGACCAGATCAAATTCGGCAGCCTTAATCACCCCGATCACATCAGACATAACAGCTGGGATTTCAGTAAGAGATCTCCGTGTTGCCAGGGACCGCATATATACTCTGGGACTGTCAATGGCATTCATACGTATTCTATCCCCCAAAAGAGCGCCGCCGGTTTTTCTACGCGAAGGGTCACAACTTATAATAGCAATATGAATATCTTTGATATCCCGAAGCAGGCGTAAAATCAGCTCGTCTGTAAGAGATGATTTTCCGGCACCCCCAGTTCCTGTCATACCGATCACAGGGATTGTCTTTTTCGCAGCCTTATTTTTTATCTTGTTTTTAATAGAAGACAGGTCTTTACTTTCCTCATCCTGAGCCAACTCTATTGCAGTAATCAACCGTGCCACCTGGAGTTTGTTTTTAGAGGAAAGCTGATCTAAATCAAAATCACTGTTTTTAAGCGGAGAAAAATCCAGAAGACTTGCCATATGATCGATGATCCCCTGCAGGCCAAGACGGGCTCCATCCTCGGGTGAATATATCTTGATCACACCATAATCTTCAAGCTCTTTTATCTCCTCAGGCACGATCACTCCGCCTCCGCCTCCAAAAACTTTTATATCCGCAGCCCCTTTTTCCTTTAGCAGATCTATCATGTATTTGAAAAACTCTATATGGCCTCCCTGATAGGAAGAAACCGCTATCCCCTGTACTCCTTCCTCAACAGCAGCATTTACGATCTCATGCACCGAACGGTTGTGCCCTATATGGATTACTTCCACCCCGGTTCTCTGCAGCATCCGGCGGATAATATTTATGGAAGCATCATGTCCATCAAACAACGAGGTCGCGGTAATCACCCTTATATGGTGTTTGGGCTTATATACATTGTTCTCTTTACTCATGATTTCTCCTTTGCTGAATCCGCCCGGATATATCCTTAGCTCATCTCTTTTCTAATAATAACTTGATTAATTTAAACAAAGAAATCAGCAGGGAGATTTTTCAGCCGAGTAATATCTGTAATCCTCTCTTTAACATTAAACTCCTTAGCACAGCTCACAACACAGTCGCTGCAGTCTCCGCAGGGATTATCCGGCAGATCAAAAGAGGTCACAAGTTCATGTGCAGCTTCAAGGTTTTTATACCCATGTGCATACATGTAGCTGCGCATCAAGTCCGGGACTGGAAGTCCTTGTTTACATTGAGGGAGACATTGCTCGCACTGCTGACAGTAAAGCCCTCCGGTTTTGGTTTCCAAGCGCAGGTCTTTTATTTCCTGGGTGGTTAAAGTAAGGTCTTCCATTACAGACAGGTCAAGCTCCATCTGGTCAAAGGTAGTAAACCCGGGAATAGCAGTGTGAATATTAGGATCATTCAGCGCCCATTTTAAGGCAGCCTTCATATTAATGGGATCGATCTTTTCTTTATCCCAATAAACACCAGCCTGGGTCTTCATCGCTACAATACCCAAGCCAGCTTCGGCTGCTTCTGCCACGGCTACTTTAAGATCTTCCCGGTAATCTTTCTTAAAATTATATCCGGTTAAAAACACATCATAGACCTTGGTCTCTATAGCGGCTCTTATTACTTCAGGTTCGTGAGTATGAGCGGTAATCCCAATAAATTTTGCCCTTCCCCGCTTTTTTTCTTTCTCAAGTGCTTTTAGAAGGGGTTCAAATTGGGCGTCTTGTCCACGTTTTATATTGTGGAGATAAAGTATATCTACATATTCTAGACCTAAACGCTTCAGGCATTCATCAAAAAGTTTATGGAAATTTTTCGGGTCAGTTTCAGGTGTCAGGTAACCTGTTTTTCTTTCCCGGGGCATTCCCGGTACTTTAGTGCCGATTACATAGGAATCACGCGGCCGGCCTTTAATAACACTGCCGATCATCTCTTCATTCCTGCCCCTTTGATATCCCCAAGCTGTATCCAAATAAACAATCCCCGCATCCAGGGCAGCAGCTACAAGATTTGGATTATCGGCATTCATCACTCCCATATTAACAATGGGAAGTTTAATGCCTGTTTTGCCCAGAGTGCGGTAGATAAACTTGCGGTCTTTTTTTTGAGCATAAACAGAAGCTTTCTCTTTTCCCTTTAAAACCGCAGGAGCCGCGCCTATCCCAGCCAGGCCGGTCATGCCAAGTTTGATAAAATTCCGTCTTTTAATATTCTTTTTCTCATTCATATTCTTACCTCCTAATTGTCTTCTAAAATAGCTATCTTGACAATTTTACAGAAATCTATAATAAATTCCAAGTGTAAACTGTTCTCGCCATTTTTTATGAATAATTCAGGCTAAGAGCTGGCATGGACACTGGTAAATCCTGGAGAAAGCCATCCGGAACAACGCGGGCATGGTTCCTCGTGAGAATCTCGAGGAGAGCGTTGTGAGGACAGGAAGGGATTTCCCCGCTGGGGGAAATCCCTGTCTTTCGAAAGGACTTACCAGTGTGCATACCAATGCGTAACTAACCTAGCTTATTTATTAATATCCTTTAACAAGCTGCACATTTCCACAAGCTTGATGAACTCTGCCCGATAGCCACGAAAATCTTTTCCTTTGCCTTCCCGGGCCAGCTTTAAGACACTCTCAAAAGTCGAATCGCCTTTAAAATCCGAATCCCGAAGCAGCATACCGAACGCAGCAACTGCAGCGGAGAATTTAAAATTTTCAGAAGCAGCATCCAGCTTAACGTGTTTATCTACCAGAGGATGTTCTATCAACTTGCTCTTCTCTCCATCCGGTTCCTTGTACCGCAGCTTCACAGTCATAAGCTCTTTACTTTTAAAGGCTTGCGGACTAATGGAGGTTTCCTGGTATTTCAGTTTATCGATTCCCGGAATTTCCTCTTTAGAGCCGTAGGGGATTATTTCATAAAGCGCAGTTACGGTGTGGCCTGCGCCCAATTCGCCGGCATCCTTGGTATCGTCTGCAAAATCCTCTTTCTTTAACATCCGGTTTTCATACCCTATAAGTCTAAATGCCTTAACTTTAGCAGGATTAAACTCGATCTGGATCTTTACATCTTTAGCAATTGTAAAGAGAGTCCCCCGCATATCATCGATAAATACCTTTTTAGCTTCAAGTAGATTGTCGATATAGTAATAATTTCCATTTCCTTTATCAGCTAACTGCTCCATCCTGCCGTCCTTGTAATTTCCCATGCCAAAACCGAGAGTAGTCAGAAATATTCCTTTTTTTCGCTTTTCCTCTACAAAACGTACCAGAGCGGAAGTACTGGAGATACCGATATTAAAATCACCATCGGTCGCTAATATTATGCGGTTGTTTCCATTTTCAATGAAGTTATCCTCTGCCACTTTGTAGGCAAGTTTAATTCCAGCACCTCCGGCCGTGGAACCCCCAGCCCGAAGTTTGTCTATAGCTTCGATGATCTTATCCTTCTGACGGGCAGAAGTCGAAGGTAATACCAGGCCGGCTGCCCCAGCATAGACTGCAATAGAAACCCTGTCGTTTTCTCCCAGCTCTCTTACCAACAGTTTAAATGCTGTCTGCAGCAAAGGAAGCTTGTTGGGTGACTGCATTGAGCCTGAAACATCTAGGAGAAAAACCAGGTTACTGGGAGGAAGCTGTTTGGTCTCAAGTTTTTTCCCCTGCAATCCTATATGGACCAGGTGATGCTCTTGATTCCAAGGGCAGGCAGAGATCTCCGTATTGATGGAAAATGGATGCTTCTTTTTAGGAAGGAGATAATCATAACTAAAATAATTTATCATCTCTTCAATACGGACAGCATCCTTTAGGGGAAACTGATTGTTTTTAATAAAACGCCGAATATTTGAATACGAGGCTGTATCAACATCAATAGAGAAGGTTGAAAGCGGATTATTCAAAGCATCCAAGTATCTATTCTCATATATACGGTCGTATTCCTCAGTATTATGCTGCGGATATGCGGACGGATACGGGGCTACAGGCCGCCAATAAGCCTGCTTTTTTCTAACTCCACCTACAACTCCTCCGAGCACTCCTGTTTTAGCTTCTTCAAGCGCTACCAAAGTAATATCCTCCAGAGAGCCTAACATTTTAAGCTTAAACTCCAATGTAACGGTCTTTGCCTCCCCAATACGGATATTTTTCCTGAGAACTGTCTTAAAACCTGCCATTCCCACTTTGATATCATAAAAACCGACAGGAAGCTCTTGAAAAAAGAAACGTCCTTTGCTGTCGCTTAGAGTGTCATATTGAACATTAGTGGCTGTATTTGTGGCTATGATCTTAACCCCAGGCAGGACACTTCCTTGAGAATCCGTTACTATTCCCTTTAAAGAAACATGCCCTGTGGCCCAGGACATTCCTGATAATAAAGCAGCTCCAAAAAATAGTCCTAAAATTAAAATCCCGATTATTGTTTTTTTTGACATTTTAACCTCCATATCTATTCTGACTTATTCATAAAAAAATGGCGATGTTTTTATTATTCTTTTCTTTTTAATGATATGCAAAATTTTTTCAAGAATGATTATTAAAACTTTTTTCTTGCTTTTATTTTTAATTTTAATCGCCATTTTTTTACCTTACAGGCGAGCCGATCTCACTGCACCTGCTTTGTTACAGGGTATTCGCGGTGAAGGACCACAGCTTCATACCCTGTGCCTTGCATCTGCAGCAATCTCGACTCGTGAATAACCCATACTATATACAAAGAAAAAAATATTCCTTCCAATATAGAAAACCTTGCTTTTGCCGGATGTGTTGCATCTTTTACGCTCTGGTCAATCACAATAATCTGTACTTGAACAGCAAGATAAATCTGAATCTAAGCTATGAGCTTTGTATGTGAGTTAAAACAAAATTCCTGTACTCTCCTGGTTGTTGATATACAGCACTATCATGCGTGATACTATAAAAATTATGCCCCCGGCTATAAGCAAGGAATATAGAGTAAGAAAGATCGTATTAATGAGCGGCACTTTTTTGTTCACTACCTGCGGGAAAAAGAGATCAAAGGCAGTCTTACCGAACAGAATGATCATAATAGCTATACCAATAGCTGAACGGTAAAAGTACTCCTTGGCACTATCCATATCTACAGAATCAAGCACTAAAAGAGGATAGAGAAGCCAGGCCGTTACTATCCATAGAATAAGCATAAAGATGATACCAAGCTTTTTATTTGACTTCATTTTTTTCTTTTTCCCAGGCTTTAATTCCGGATTTCATCCAATCCGGTATAGGGGCGCCTTTTAAATGATGATCAAAAAATTCCGCCATGCGTATGGTCCAATCCTCCTGGTTGACACGTTTGCGCAAACCATGAGCTTCGCTATTGTAATTAAACATATACGCTTCTCTTTCCAGGCGGCGGAGAGCCATAATAAATTCGATTCCCTGGTACCAGGGGACAGCCCCGTCCTCATCATTGTGCATATACATTACGGGAGTCTGGATCTTATCCGCCCAGAAAAGTGGTGAATTCTCAATATAACGCATGGGTACCTTCCAGAGCGTATCACCCAGCCGGCTTTGGGTGCGTTCATACTGAAACTGGCGTACCATACCGCTTCCCCAGCGGATACCGCCATAGGCGCTGGTCATATTCGATACCGGCGCGCCGGCTACAGAGGCGGCAAAAATATTTGTCTGGGTTATCATATAAGCGATCTGGTAGCCCCCCCAGGAATGACCTTGAATACCGATCGCCTCAGGGTCGATATATCCCTCCCGGATGAGCATATGAATACCCGGCAATACACATTTTAAGGCATCCTGGCCGGGATATCCGGTATCATATTCAATATCAGGCATCCAGAGTATATAGCCGTTACTGACATAATAGGGCGGATTGATAGATGACCCGGGTGAGGGGTGGCGATATCTGTGTCTTCCCTGATGAAGAGTTTCATAAATATAGACCATCAGGGGGTATTTCTTATTTGCATCAAAGTTTTCCGGTTTGACAAGGATACCCTTAAGCGGTTTCCCGTCAGCGTTGAGAAAGTCACGCATCTCAGATTTTCCCCAGATAAAAGGTTCCATCTGCCGGCCAAGGGCTGTGATCTTTTCCGGTTTGCGAAAATCAGAATCACAGGTCCAGAGATCTGGATATTCCTCAAAAGTCGAGCTGGCATAAAGAAATCTGTCTTCCTTTTTAGCTTTGATAAACGGCCGGATCGTCCTGTCCAGCATCATAAGCTTTACTGGTTTTTTACTGCCGTCTACTCTGTCACGGAAAAATCCTTCTGCCATAGTATTCTGGTCTACAGCTTTAAGCAATAGGGATTCCTTCGGGTTTATTGTCTTCTCATCCGGGTCTAATCTCACGTAGCGCATGGATAGGTCATGAGAGCGGCCGTAACCTTCTGTTATCATCCGGGAATTGGAACCATCCGGACTAATCTCCCAGATATCATAGCGGTCATTGAGCAGGATTGCTGCGTCACTGTCCGTCCAACCGGCAATCCCGTAACTGCCTTTGGGATTGGGGCGGTCCCAGTCATATTGTTCAAAATCAATATCGATTGATTCTGTGATGTTTTTTGTTGCTCCGGAAGCAATATCATAAACAAACCAGTCCCCTTCCAGAAACCAGTATACATATTTTCCGCCAGGTGAAAGGCTGGCACGGCCGTAAAGTTCTTTTTTGACCAGAGTCTTCTTGCCTGTTTGAGGATTGATCACATAAACATCATAGTATGATCCGAAATATGCGACCCGTTTTGCATAAGGCCAGATAGTCAGGGCAAAAGCTACTTTCCCATTATCTGAAAGCTGGACGTCCGGTATCTTCTTGTCAGCAAGCTTTACAAAGGATTTGCTGCTGAGGTGGTAAACAGATTCCCAAGTGTTATCACGCACCTCGTCTGCCATTAATTTCTGCTGCGGTTGAGGATAAGGGTCATTCCAGTGCCACAGGTCAAACTTAGCCTTCTCCTCTTCTTCACCCTCCTCTTCCTCGTTCTTGGGAGCAGGGATATCCTTTATGCCAAACATCACTACCCTGCCATCCTCGCAAAATGAGATATCGGATTTATCGCTGACAGCCATTCCTTCCGGGAAATTCGATTGGAGAGTATGGGACACCCACAAAGAGGCTTTGGCTTCACCATCTTTCCATCCATAAAGATTAAAATACGGCTTCTTTGACTCCTGATCATCCCTGTCAGTTAGAAAGGCTATACAGGTCTCATCTTCATTAATAGCAAACTTACAATAAATTCCTTTCCCGGTTAATAAAGAAACGCTTCTGTCTTGACCGGGCTCTGCCATATACACTCCATCTGTTTCCGGCTTATCTTCACTGGAAACAATATAAAAGAGTTTTTTTCCATTTTTAGAAAAATAATATTCAAGCACATCAGTGAATTCAGTTTCAGCTCCGTCTTTAAAAGAGCGCAAAATCAGGGAAGTCCCATATTTTCGTTTTTTATCTTTTTTCTTATCTTCTTCCTCTTCTTCTTTTTCCTCAGCCTTTTTCTCTTCTTTTTCCTCCTCTTTTTTCTCAGCTTCAGGCAGGGCTTCCTTTAAATAGGCAATCCAGTTTGGGGCATCTTCGGGAAGTAGAAAGCTTTTTATACGGTCAACAATAATCACTTTACCGGAAGATAAGTCCATAATTCCCAATTTCTTCTTGGGTTTGTCCTTGTCTTTCTTTTTCTTTTCTTTTTTGGCTTCTTTGACCTCAGCTTGCGAGGGGGAGATTAAAAACAAAACCTGGGTCCCATCGCTGTTAAACTCAGCCAGGGCAGCTCTTTCAGCATCCGTTCCTTCTCCTGAATATCCTATAGCATGTCTATATTCATCTCTGCTTTTAAGGTTTATAACTACAAGTTCTGCCTTACCATCCTGAGGTGTTTCAAGATATAAAACCCACTTGCCGTCATCAGATATAGCAGGGCGATAGATCGACTTCCATGAATCATAATCATCATGGGATAACGACTGTTTTGTATTCTCACCTCGATCTATACCTAACAGTTGACCTGATTGAACTAGAAAAACAATCAGAAAAAACAATCCAAAAACCTTGATGGTTTTGTTCATTAACGCCCTCCTTAATTCGGGGGTCAGGTCTTGTTTTTTGCGCAAAAAACAAGACCTCATCCCCAGTTTACTTACATCGCCCTGACCTCTGCTCCAATACGACGCAGTCCTTCTCTTAAAAATTCATACTTTGCTCCCATCCAGATACGAAGAAAACCTTCCATCCCCAGATGGCTACCTGGTACTACCAAAGTGCTCTGATTCTTCATTATCCGCTGGCAGAGTTCCTCACTGGGTAACTCAGTATTATATTTTACAAACCAGAAAGCCCCGGCCACATGAGGATTAAATGTTAATAAATCCCCATAACTATTCAGCCATTCCAGCATTACCGGATAATTATTTTCCAGGATTTCCCGTGTCCTTGTATAAAGCTTTTCCCGGTTTTCAGCCTTTACTGCAGTCCGGGTTATAATATCAGAAAGAATATTGGGCCCTATAGTAATATAATCATGCTGGGACCAGCATTCATCTACAATACCTTCAGGTCCTGCTATCCAGCCGATGCGAATCCCGGGGATACCATAGGCTTTAGAAAGACCGCTTGTCACAATTACCTTATCACTCATGCCCCAAAAACTTTTTGTCCGCTCACAGTCCCTCTCAGCCCCAATATAAACTTCATCCGCTAGCAGGTATGCCCCCACTTCCTCGCAGCGCGATACTATCCGTTTCATAGCGGATTCAGACAACACCGCTCCACATGGATTGTTTGGATTTGAAAAATAAACCAGGCTCGTCTTCTCATTTACAGCAGCTTCAAACTCATCCCAATTCGGCTCCCAATTTTGAGAAAAATCCAGCGAAAATCGTTTTATCTTAGCGCCCAAGCTCCTGGGTACTCCCCATAACTGCATATAATTGGGAACCTCTAGCGCCATTTCATCTCCAGCTTTTAGGATTACCAAAGAAAGCATATAATTTGCCTCTGAAGTTCCATTCGTAACTTCGATATTATCGATAGACGCTCCGGGATAATGCTGAGCCAGAAGCTCACGCAGTTCGATCGTTCCGTTTGATTGGCTGTAGCCCAACGGCATATCCATGACTTTATCCAGGTCAAAGCCCATTTCACAAAGTTCCTTAAGAGTAACGGCCCGGATACCGCTTTCACTCATATCATAATCGACCACATTTTCCCAGCAAGACTGCATACGCTCCATTTTAAATTTTTCTATCTTCATTTTTTATTTCCTTTTTTATTTTATCTTTATTAATGTTAAAATATTTATATCATAATTAAAATCATGAAACTGCAACATTGAATTTATACTTTACATTATTTAAAGTATGTAGTGCAATAATAGACTAATGTCAGCATCAACCATGCGAATAACTTTAATAAAAAATAATTATTAATGGAGGTGTATCATGTCAGGTTTTGCCATAACCCTTGACCGACATATTGTCGATCAGGAAAGAAACCATCCCGAAGCAACAGGAGCCTTTACAGCCCTTTTGACCGACATATCTTTGGCAGCAAAAATAATCTCTTATAACGTCAACAAGGCCGGGCTAATCAATATTGTGGGGAAAGCGGGAACGACTAACATCCATGGGGAAAGCCAGCAGAAGTTAGACCTTTTTTCCGATGAAACAATGATAAAAGCCCTCGTACACGGCGGTAACTTATGTGTTTTAGCCTCAGAAGAAAATCCAGATATTATACCTGTCCCCCAAGAATACCCTCTCGGAAAATATGTCTGCTGTTTCGATCCCCTTGACGGTTCATCGAACATTGAAGCAAATGTTAGTATCGGGACTATTTTCAGCATTTATACCCGCATAACACCGGCCGGACATCCGGGCACAGAGGAAGACCTGCTGCAACCGGGGTATAAACAGATCTGTGCCGGATATGTCATATATGGATCATCCACTATGATGGTTTACACTACCGGAAGCGGAGTTTATGGTTTCACCCTGGATCCGACTTTCGGGGCTTTTGTTCTGTCCCACGACAACATCAAAACCCCTAAGAAGGGCAAGATCTACAGTGTAAATGAAAGTTATTTCGATTACTGGGATGAGGGAATGAAAAATTACGTCCGCTGGGCCAAAAAAGCTGTCCCTGAAGACGGGCGGCCTTTAAGCTCGCGCTACATCGGGTCTTTAGTAGCGGATTTCCACCGGAACCTGCTTTATGGAGGAATTTTTCTCTACCCTGCTGATAATAAATCCCCCAACCGAAAAAAAGGGAAACTACGCCTCCTGTATGAAGCTAATCCTATGGCATTTATCATAGAACAAGCTGGGGGAAGAGCCTCTGATGGACATAAAAGGATCTTAGATATCAAACCCTCAGAGCTTCACCAGCGAATACCGCTTATCATCGGCAGTGAAGATGATGTAAAAATCGCTGAACAGTTCATCCAGGGAAAACGTACAGAATAAAATCAAGTTCAGAAAAAGGAAAAAACATGAGATATCTAATTACAGTAATCCTGATTTTATCATTATTTTCTTGTGGTCAACAAGAATCTGTTTCTGAAACACAATCGTCCAAAGAGATGCTATGTGTTCTGGAAACAAACCTTGGAACAATGGTTTTTCGCTTTTTTGAAGAAGATGCCCCCGAAACCTGCAAAAATATTCAAGAACTGGTCCAAGCCGGCTATTACAATGGAAAAGATTTCTACCGCGTGGTCAAAGGCCATGTTATCCAAGCAGGAGGTGGGGGAGAGACAGTCCCGCCTGAATTTAATGACAATCCCCACCTTGTTGGCACAGTCGGTCTGGGAAGGACCACAGATATCTACAGCGGGAGCAGCGAATTTTACATCTGCCTTGCCCCCAGACCCCATCTGGACGGGAAATACACTGTCTTCGGGCAGCTTATCGAAGGCATTGATGTGTTAGAAAAGATAGGGAATGTAGAAGTCGATGAAAAATGGATAGGACCGGACAAAAAAATTGCAGTCCACAAACCCAAAAACCCGGTCATCATCAAAAAAGCCTCCCTAAAAATCCCAGACTAAAAAACAGGAAGGACAGAGAAACCAGAAACACCAGAAAAAGCAGTAAAAGCAAGACCTTTATAGGATGCCCTGAATCATAGTTAATATTAATCTTATCCTCTTCTCTTTCCCTGGAGTTCCCTCCTAATTTATATCTCTATCTTACAAGCTACAAGCTGGCATGGACACGGGTAAATCCCGGAGAAAGCCATCCGGAACAACGCGGGCATGGTTCCTCGAGAGAATCTCGAGGAGAGCGTTGTGAGGACAGGAAGGGATATCCCCGCTGGGGGAAATCCCTGTCTTTCGCAGGGACTTACCAGTGTCCATGCCTTCCCTAATCTCCTATTGACTGCACATATAATAAATGTATATATTAAAAACTGGGAAAAATAGTAATACCAAAATTCAAATCAGGAAGGATTTTCATATGAAAACAAAACAAAAAAGTTCTGAAAAACAATCAAAAGGCATAACAAGGCGGGAATTTATCAGCCGGTCTACAACTGCTGCAGCAGGATTTATGATAATCCCCAGGCATGTACTAGGAGGAAATGGCTATTCCCCTCCCAGCGACACATTAAATATCGGGTGTGTGGGTGTCGGCGGGCAGGGTTTTTCCGATGTCCGCAATGTTAGTTCTGAAAATATCGTTGCTTTATGTGATGTTGACGATACCATGATGGCAAAATTATTAAAATCCGACTGCATCGAACCTCATCCCAAGAAGATGTATGAAAAAGCAAATAAATACAGCAATTTCCGCACCATGCTGGAAAAAGAAAAAGGCATAGATGCTATTACTATCACAATTCCCGATCATACCCATACAGTTGTTGCCATGATGGCCATTAAAATGGGAAAACATGTTTACGTCCAGAAGCCGCTTACCCACACTATAAAAGAGGCCCGTATGCTGGCAAAAGCAGCGAAAGAGGCAGATATAGTATCGCAAATGGGAAATCAAGGGCATGCAGGCGAAGGTGGTCGCCTTATAAATGAATGGATCTGGGACGGAGCTATAGGTGATGTACGCGAAGTCCATACTTGGACAAACCGCCCCATCTGGCCCCAGGGAATCGATGCTCCCAAAGAAATCCCCTCAGTTCCTTCAAGTTTAGATTGGAACCTCTGGCTGGGACCAGCGCCTTTTCGCCCTTATCATCCAGATTATGCTCCTTTCAGCTGGCGGGGATGGTGGGATTTCGGAACCGGTGCCATGGGCGACATGGGAGCCCACATCTTAGACCATCCCTTCTGGGCCCTAAAACTTGGACATCCCACTTCTGTTCAAGCAAGTTCAAGCAAATTTACAAAAGACTCTTACCCGCTGGCAGAAGTCCTGACATATGAATTCCCCGCTAGAGGAAAGATGCCTCCAGTCAAACTTACCTGGTATGACGGCGGAATTATGCCCCCCAGACCTGCTGAACTGGAAGATGGACGTATGATGGGTGATTCAGGCGGTGGAGGTCTTTTTGTGGGCGATAAGGGTAAACTTATGTATAGCACATACGGGCAGCATCCCCGTATTATTCCTGAAACAAAAATGCAGGAATACCAGCGCCCGGAAAAAACAATCCCCCGCTCACCCGGTATCCACGCAGAATGGATAGAAGCTATAAAAAACGGAAAAAAATCAACCTCAGACTTCTCTTATTCCGGTACCTTGACAGAAGTCATGCTACTCGGAAATATTGCAGTCAGAATGCGGAAACATAAAACCAAGCTGGAATGGAACGGAGATAAAATGGAATTCACAAATCTGTCTGAGGCAAACCAATACATCCATAAGGAATACCGCTCCGGCTGGTCCCTTTAAGCGAATTAAATATGAAAAATATCCTACCCATCATACTCGTTCCAGTCATGGCTTTTATTGTAACTGCAGCCGGCGCCTTCCAGGGGAAATGGAAAATCCACGATAAAGACCGCCCGCTACCAGCGGTGATAGAGCCTGGGACAGGCAGCGGATCAGCACTGCCGCCTTCAGATGCTTTTGTCCTTTTTAATGGGAAAGACCTGTCTCAGTGGGAAGACAGCAAAGGCAAACCGGCCCGCTGGAAGGTAAAAAACGATTATATGGAAGTGGTTAAAAAGACAGGCTCTATCCGCACAATCCAGAAATTCGGAGACTGCCAGCTTCATATAGAATGGTCTACTCCTCTTCCAGTTTCAGGGAAGGGACAGGAGCGCGGCAACAGCGGCGTCTTTCTAATGGATCTGTATGAAGTGCAGGTGCTTGACTGCTACAACAACCAGACATATGCTGATGGTATGGCCGGAGCAATTTACGGGCGGCACCCCCCCCTGGTCAATGCCTGCCGCCCTCCCGGAAAATGGCAGAGCTTTGATATTATTTTTCGCAGGCCCCTCTTTGCTGATAATGGCAGCCTGACTCAACCTGCTCGTATGTCAATACTACACAATGGGGTCCTGATCCAGGATAATGCAGAACTTACAGGTCCTACCGCCTGGAAAAAACGCCCTCCTTACAAATTCCACCCGGACAAACTTCCCATCTCTCTTCAGGACCACGGCAATCCGGTTCGTTACCGGAATATCTGGGTACGCAAACTTTGAACTATTCATAAAAGATGAAATTCAGGTGTGGCTTGGGCTCGCTTCAGATTTTTAACGCCATTCTTCTTCGGTTTTCTTGGCGTCTGCGGATCCTGGTTATTCATAAAAATTGCCAATGATGTAATCAAAAAATCAATATCTAATTTTAACATTGGCACTTTTTACCCTCCGGGCGAGTCGATCTTACTGCATCTACTTCGTTACAGCGGATTCGCGGTGAAATACCACAGCCTCATCCCCTGCGCCTCGTATCTACGGCAACCTCGACTCGTGAATAATTCAGAGTACCTGAGCTATTCATAAAAGATGAAATTCGGGTGTGGCTTATGCTCGCTTCAGCCACATCAGAATTTCATAAGATTTAAGACTTTTAACTAATATATTATGCTTATTTCTTTCTATTCTCCATTATCTATTCTCTATTTTTATTAATAATAAGAGAAAAGCCATTTTTTGCCAAAAGAGAGGCAAAAGAATCAGGTCAATTGATTAAGAAAACCGTGAGCAAGGATGAGCGGGCATGGTTCTTCTCCATAAGGAGAAGAGAGCGAAGACTGTATCCGAGCGTATTTTCCACGCTGGGGAAAATTCGCGTGTTTTCGTATCAACTGACCTGATTCTTGCACTCTCCATTTTCTATTTTTCGCTTTTCCTATCTGCTGAAACAAGACCGCATACGATTATAGCCAGGGAAGAACAGATAAAAGCGGGAATAAGTTCATAGATCCCAGTTTGATCTGTTAAAAACAATTTCCAGAAAATAGTCACCAATGTCCCTATGATCATCCCGAAAACAATTCCCCACTTATTAGTTTTCTTCCAGTAGAGAGTAAAAATCAGGGCAGTTCCGAAGGAAGCTCCCAGCCCTCCCCAGGCAAAAAGAACCAGCCAGAACACCATATCTTGCGCCAGATAAGCCATCACCAAAGCTAAAAGCCCAGAGAGGATCACAACAAAACGGCTTAGCTTCAATCTTTGAGACTCCATAAGCATTGAGCCCTTTTTTATTATCTTCTCATACACGTCCCGTACAAATGTGGAGGCCACTACCAGCAGCTGGGAATCAGCGGTTGACAGAATAGCCGCAAAGATCCCCCCAATGATCAACCCATAAAGCACTGGGCCAAAATAATCAGAAGAGAGCACAAGGTAGATCATCTCCGGATCTTTATCAGGCAAACTACCCACTGCCGGAACCATGATCCTACCCAGCAGGCCGATAAATACTGCTCCCCACCCCAGCACCACATTCCATATCGTCCCTATCACGGCGGAAAACCGTAATTTTTCCGGGTCATCAATAGACATATATCTTACAACAATATGAGGCTGCCCAGGTGAGCCCAGCCCAATCCCCAGAAAACCAATTATAGCCCCGACACTTAAAGAAAAGGGATCGATAAGAGCCGGATTCAACTGAGCCAAAGCTTGGAGCATCAGTTTAAATCCACCAACTCTGATCAGGCCATACACAGGAAAAATAACCAACCCAAGAATCAGGATAACCGCCCTAACTACGTCATTGTAAGCAACAGCGATATATCCCCCTAAAACCATATAGATCAAAACCAAAAATCCTGATATGGCCAAGGATATCAGAATAGGGATATCAAGAGCAGTGCTGAGAGATTTTGCCCCTGCATTAAATTGAGCGGCTACATAAGCCGTAATAAAGATAGCAATGATAAGTGAGCCAGTTATTCTTATGAGCTGTTTTTTATCATTAAACTTCGATTCAAAATAATCAAGCAAGGTAAGGGACTTTAAATTCTCTGTCTCTATGCGCAGCTTTCTGCCAATATAGACAAATTGAAACATCTCGGCTGTTATGTACCCTACAATTGCCCAGACTGCTCCTGTTCCCAGGGTATATGCCATACCGCTTACACCCAAGACCAGCCAGGAAGATCTTCCGGAAGAGACAGCGGATAAAGCAACTACGAATTTATTCATGGCCCGGCCGCCGATAAAAAAATCAGACTGGTTTTTTGTTTTCCGCAGAGTTAAAAAACCTATGAAAACAGGAAGGAAAAGGGTTAAAAGAAATATGATAAGAGCAACTGGGTTGCTTAGCTTATCATAAATATCCAATTACTTTTCTTCCTTGCTCCTCTTCCCGGAAAAATTAAATATAATAAAGGACATCGCAATAATTAGAAGAGGAAGTACGATTAAAACAAGAACAGCCCCGAACATATTTCCTCCTTACCCTCCCAAAGACGGTCCTAATATACTTCCCAGAAGAACAGCTACCACTATATAGAGAGCCCAGAGGGGAAGCACAAAATTAGCAATTTTCTTAGGAGAAAACCTGTATACAACAGCCAATCCAATTATCCATAACGCGATCTGCCAAATCGTAAATATATCCAATCTCGATAAAAACCGGTATAAAAGCGACGCTTTTTCTCCAATTCCCGGCATTGGAAGAAAAAGGGCCAGACTGGTAGTAACTCCCTGGCTCGTCCCCTTGGAAACGATAAGAAATGATTTTATCACTCCTCCCAACATCATTACCAGGTAACTCCAGGCAACTACAGAAAAGACTTTTTTAAATTTGCCCTCCCCACCCAGTATTGTATTGCAGCCAAAAAGCAGAACTCCTGCTAAAACAGACCAAACAATAAGAGTTCCAACAGGAGTCGCAATAACACCAATGTATTTCATTGCGCCCTCCATCGGGGAGCGCGCTGCTTCCATTTGCTGCTCAGTAAGATCCCTTGCCTCCAGCCTGGCAATCTGGTCTTTCATCACAATATCCATGGTATAAAAACTCAAGCCGATCGTAAGAATTACAGTAATAAGAAACGGCACAAGCCACATGGATTTTTGGTCAATACTCTTAAAAGTCTCCCCGGGTGAAGTAAAAATTCCAATAATCCTCCCTAAAGCCCCTATCTCTTTTACAGATTTTTCTTCTTCTGCCATGTTTCCTCCCTGGCGGATAATTAAAATTCCCAAATTAGGTATTTACCCGCCATCTTTTTTAATGCTTATATCACAGCTAAAACCAATGGTCAATCAGGAAAGTATACAAGAATCAGGTCAGTTGATACGAAAACACGCGAATTTTCCCCAGCGTGGAAAATCCGCTCGGATACAGTCTTCGCTCTCTTCTCCTTAAAGGAGAAGAACCATGCCCGCTCATCCTTGCTAATGGCTTTCCTCTTATTATTTAAAAAAAAATACTGAAAAGTTTATGTCTAAATTAAAAATAATAAAACTTTTGGAGGATGTCCTGAAATTGTGAATTGTGAAAGGGGAAAATATTAAGTAAACCCTACAGCTTCTCGTCCTTTATGGACAGCCTTAGTACAGCAGTAACTTCCTGCTCCTCCCCTGATGGCTCCTTTCTCATAAAATCAGTTAGAATCACCTTCTTTTTACGAAAATTATAGACATATTTCGCCCGGGAAGTACTGTTTTTAATATCTCTGGCCAGCTTATAGGCTAATGCCACCACACTGAGTATGGAAAAAGAATTTGCTGCTGGATCATCCCTGGCTGCTGGATCAAAAGCCTTCATATTTTGCGGCATTTCAGGCATCCTGATCTTAATAGGAAATTTCTCATAGTGTTTTTGCCTATTAGAAGCGATCAATTCATCATCAATAAACAGAGCAAGATCATATTCTATATCACGGGTAATGACTTCCTTCTCTGGCACCATTTCTTCCCTGCTCAGTTGAATATCGATCTCTATTATTTTTTTTATGGTCAAATCATCAACTTTGGCCTCCAGGAAAAAAACATGCACACCAGACCGATTAAATAAACTTCCGGCTTCGATATTGACAACATTCAATCCCGGAATAAAGAGCCCTGCTCCAATGACATCACTCCCGCGGGAAAACTTATAATAGGCCTTTTCCCTTATTTGTATCCCTATGCGGATTTCAGAGGGAGGATGAATGGATTCAAACCTCTGATCTTCAATAAAGTCAATCCCCAGAATTATTGGAGCTTTATTTTCAGCAGTAACTATAATTGTACTGAAAAAACTCAATAAAAAAAGTATCACTGCTTTTTTTCTCATTGTAAAGAGAACACGATCAAGACTTCCAGGTCTTTCCTGGGATAATCATCCGGAAGCTTTGGAAAAGGTGAAATATTAACTGCTTTAAGTGCAGCTTTCTCAAGCAAAGGCGCGGCAGATGAAGTCATGATCTTTACAGAGGAAATATTTCCATTTTTCTCGATCAATACTGATACCCTGACACGTCCGGCAAATATTTTTTTTTGCCAGGGGGAAATAAACCAGTTCTTCTGGATTTCCGACAATACCTGTTCAGCCCAGGAAGATAAGTCATAACTCCATTCCTGTACAGATATGTTGCCCTGTTGAACTTCTCCTTTGCCCCTTTTTACAACCGGCAGATAAGCTGTCGATGAAGCATAACCGGCCCAGGCTGAATAAAGGTATTTTGAAATATCAACATTCTTTAAGGCCTTATCCTCCCTATTGATGGGAAAAGTTTGCTTCTTGACTCCTATTGACAAATCAAGCTTATATTCTTGAGGTAAATCCAGTTTGTCAAACTCAGGCAACTGTAATTTAAACTGGGGAAGAAATTCAAGGGAAAATGCCGATTCATCTGAGGAACCGGTATAGACCTTAGAATCACTCCCTGGACTTTTAAGGATAGTGCTGCTGCTGGATGATATCTTTTCCTTAGCCTGCAACGGCTCATTTATAAGATCACTTGACACCAGCCGATCTATATGTGCTTCAGGAATAAAAATTTTTTCTGATAAAACAATGATAACATCCGCTACTTTCCGGTAATAAATATTAACTCTCAGGGGCAAAATAAAAATAAAACATAGCAGAATAAATATCGCGTGGATTAAAACAGAAAGAAGAAAACAGAATACCCTTCTTTTCAATTCAGAATCGTGACCTGCATTCTTAAATTCAAGCATATGATCTCTGAATATTATAACAGCTATGGAAAATATATTTTTATAGGATATTTTTGACTTTGGCTTCTCTCTATGCTATTTTTTTTCTAACTCATGATTTCGCTCGAACACGCAATAAGATTAATATTAAATATTTCCCCTAAACTTGTAGACGTATCAATAAAAAAAACAACTAGAAGTAAAAATATTCATTCTTTTCTCCGGACAGTAGAGAGAAGGCGCCTTAATAAAATTAACAAACTTGAAAATGTACTTGTAATTCCAGATATTAATATCGGGGATGCAATCATATTGCAGTCTTTTTTATCAAACTTAAAAAAATATTTTCCCGCTATAAAAATCAACTATGCTTACCAAGCCAAGTCTTTTCCTTTGATAAAAGCTAACCCTGAAATAGAAAACCATTATCCGATTTTTAAAAGCATAGGCTTTCCATCCAAGGAAGACTTAGAAAACCTGAAAAATATAATAAAAAGTAACGATTATGACCTGATCTTTAATTTTTGCCCCTATTTTTCCAGAAATATTTTTAGATCGGCTAAGGCTCCGGTGATCTATCCGATTAGATTGATTGCAGAGATCATAAGAGCCTATTCCTCAAATAATCAAAAGGCTCAGATCACATTTCGGCTTAACAAATTCTCTTCCGGTCTGTTAAAAAAGATAGATTCAGATAAGGAACTGGAAAACAGATCCGAAAAGGACCTGTCAAAAGGGCAGCTTATTCTAACCGAACAGGTCTATCTTAAAACCATAAAAGCCATGGATAAATTAGGTATTGACTCTGATAAGACAAACATCTTATATAACCCAGATTCCTCTTCCCGCTACACTTTAGTACCTCATTCTATTCAAGTCAGGTTATTAAAAGGTATTCTATCAATTAATAAACTCGATAATTTACTTATGAACTGCGGTTTCATCTTTAAAGGAATTGAAAAAAAGCTTCTCGCTGAAATCCCATCCCATTTAAGAAAAAAAATAACCATAATCCCAAGTGACACTGACATTGACATATATACTGGTCTCATCGACAATGTGCGTATATTAATAAGCGGGGATACAGCCCCGATACATATTGCCGCTGCAAAAAAATATATATTAGATTCAAATAATAGTTTTAATAATTCTACTGCAATAATCAGTATATTCGGCGCTACTAGTGCAAAAATCTATGGATATGATTCATATTTGCCTGACTATGCTGCTTCAGCTCAGAGTGCTCCATCAAAGATATTCGAGGGGGCTCCTCCATGTAAAAACCTCACCTGCATTAATAAAATATTCAAAAGATGCCCAAAAGTAAGGTGTTTTGAAGGTGTGGACCCAGATGAGATTGTTGACTATGTCCGGGATTACTTAACTTGACCTTCTATCCCTTGCCTTTTTTATAATATCGGTTAAATAAAACAATATCGGAAACATCACAAGAAAAAGAGTGAGGAAAATCGTTTTATCCTTTCCAAAACGCTCGACAAAATCATAAAGCTCATCAAACCATAGGGTCCATGAGATTATTCCGACCCACATGGAAGGGAGGACGATAAACAACGTTTCCCTGGCGTTATATCCTTCCAGATGTGCAATATAAGAGCCAATAACTGCCCCAGTCCAGGGTAAAGGTATCCACACAAAAAAAGAAATTCCAAACCAGTTCCATTTTTTTAAAAATTTCTTTTTCTTTTCTGCTTTCTTCTTCAAAGATTCAATCTGCCCCTTAAAGATCTTAAATCTTTTCATCCGCTCAGAAAAAAGCACAACCAAAGAATACATCAATAAAAGATAAGTGGTATTATAAAAGAGTATTATCAAAATCAGGAGATAAGCAGAGAGGCCGTTTTCCAATCCTACTGCAATAAATGCCAGCCTTCCCCCCAGGTGATTTGCTCCCACCATAGATGATATAATCGCAGCAAAAGAGGAATTCGCAAAAACAAAAAAAACAAAAAACGCAAGTTCTGTCACAAGCAAAACAACACCGACTGCAAGTGTCGCGCTTTTCTTCATATCAATCCATATATCCCAGGCCCCGAAGCTTCTTGCGGATCTTCTTTTCTTCCTTGAAATTTATATTATCCTCGGAAATATCTCCGCTACTGTGTCCCTGCTTCATCTTGCTATTTCTTTTTTTATCTAATTTTTTCATGAAACCGTCGAGTCTCTGTCTCATTTCAGCAGCTTTTTCTTTATTTTCGTCTGCAATGTTGTTTTTTTCTACAGGATCTTTTTCCAGTTCATACAACTCCTCAACTCCAGCATGGACTTTTTGACAATAATTACACATCCCCACTCCATCCGGAGCATAAATATATTTAAAATCTTTTGTCCTCAATCCGACCTTTCTTTGGACATAAGACTCCTCAGTAAAAACAAAATCCCTGATTTCATCTTTCTCTCCTTTAACCAATGGAAATAGGCTTAAACCATCAAAAGCAAAATTTTTATTATCAATATTTAACATCTCGCAGATAGTCGGCGCTAAATCAATATGCTGGACAAGCCCTGGCACCTCCTTTGCCTGGGAAAAAGTTTTAGAACAAAACAAAATCAGGGGGACATGAGTCGTCACCTCATAGAGACCGTGGTGGTCAAAAAATATATCATGTTCAGTCAAGCTTTCACCATGGTCAGAGGTGATAATCACCAAAGTATCATCCAGAAGTCCTTCTTTTTTTAAAATATCGAATAACCTTCCCATCTGCTGATCAACATAACTTACAGCACCACAGTATTTAGATTCTAAAATATCCTTTTGAGAAACACGTTGCTTTTTCTTTTTATAATATTTCCTGGGACAATTATAAGGAGTATGTGTATCCCAGTAATGGAGAAAAAGAAAAAAAATTTCATTTTTCGCTTTATGAATCATATCTTCAGCCAACCCGGTAACATATCCCGCATCCTGAACTCTTGCCAGTTCAAAGGTAAAACGAAATGTCCGCAGCACATCTCTAAAACCCTTCCACTTTGAACGTACTGAAGATTCCCTTTTTTTTGAATAAATTTTAAGCAGGCTAAAATTAGCAAGTATATATTTTAAATGGACATATGGTAGGGTGAAAAAATAATAAAAAAACTTTCTAAAAAAATTACCGCCGGGCTTATAGCCATAATAATCAAATCCCCTATTGAACCATCTATCCATCCAGTCAATGGCAAAAGTTTTATAACCATTTTGCTTCAGAATCTGGGAAAGCAATTTTATATCCAGATTTTTATATGTATTAATATCCTCCAGTTTGATTTTGTCCCCATGATGAATGATCCCATGGGTTCTGGGATATCTTCCAGAAAGAATAGAAGTCAGGCTTTGGTCGGTTGTATTCCAACAAGAGTAAACATTTTTAAACAGGACACTTTTACCTGCAATTTTATCAATATTAGGACTTGCCCTTGAATCTGCTCCATAGCAACCTAAATTTCTGGCCCGTAAGGCATCAATTACAATTAGGATGACATTAGGCTTGCCCAGTTTTTTACCCTGCATCTTCCTGGCTCCTGCTCAACTCTTATCAATAAATGATATAAGCTTCTGTCTGCGGCTGGGACGTCTTAGTTTTCGCATAGCTTTAGCTTCGATCTGCCTTATCCTCTCTCGTGTAACCTTAAACTGCTGCCCTACTTCTTCCAGTGTATGTTCATTGCCGTCACCTAACCCGAATCTCATTTTTAAAACTTTAGCTTCTCGCTCAGAAAGGCCTTTTAATGCTTCTTCAATATTTTCCCTTAGATTTATATTGACAACAGTATCCGAAGGAGACGGAATATTTTTATCTTCAATAAAATCTCCTAACTGACTGTCCTCCTCTTCTCCAATAGGAGTCTCGAGGGAAATGGGCTGACGCGAGATTTTAATGACTTTTCTGACTTTATACACCGGGAGGCCCATCTTGCTTGATATTTCTATATGGGTCGGCTCCCTGCCTTTCTCCTGAACAAGAGCCCGGCAGATCCGGTTCAGTTTATTTATGGTTTCTATCATATGCACTGGAATCCTAATCGTTCTTGCTTGGTCAGCAACAGCTCTTGTTATAGCCTGCCTTATCCACCAGGTCGCATAGGTAGAGAATTTATACCCTCTTCTATATTCAAATTTATCTACCGCTTTCATCAAACCTGTATTTCCTTCCTGGATCAAATCAAGAAAGGGAAGTCCCCGGTTAGTATGTTTTTTGGCAATCGAGACTACAAGTCTAAGATTTGCTTCAACAAGCTCTTTCTTTGCCTGATTGCCGATCTTCTTCTCTGTAATAATAATTCGAAATATTGTTGTAAGCCCTTGAAAATCAACTCCAACCTCTTTTTTATGCTTTCTTATCTGTTTATTTTTTCGTCTGATTTTCAGCCTTATTTCTCTTTTTGTCTTTTCCTTGCGGGCGCGCTTAAGTGATAACTTCAGTTCATCTTTTTCATCTTCAAGCTCCTCCATAATCATTCTTCTTCTACTTAAAGCTTTAATGATTTCTTCTGCAAACTCCGGGCGGATGTTCAGGCTATCTAAAAGATACCCGATCTTTACAACCAGACGTCCCCGACGAAATCTATTCTTTCGATTTGCTGGAATATCCTCCAGCTGGGAATTCAGTTCTTCTGTCTTTTTTATCTTTTTTAAAATCCGTTTTCTGATCCTCTCCTGTTCTTTCTCCGTAACATCGCTTTCTTTAATATCAAAATAGTTGTCTAGCTTTACATTTCCTTCCTTTAGTCTTTCTGCCAAATAGAATAATTCATTAACAATCAGTTTTGTTTTTGCTAGGGTTTTAACAGTATTTTTATTGCTTTTTTCTATCTGTTTGGCAATGGTGATTTCCCCCTCTCGTGTAAGAAGGGGAATACTTCCCATTTCCCTCATATAGAGCTTTAATGGGTCTGATGTGGGTTCCAGTCCCTCAACCGGAAGAGTAGCATCTTTCTTCCTTTTTGCAACAGCCTTGCTTTTCGTATGATAAATATCTATTCCATATTCTGGCAGGGAATCAACAAATTTATTACATTTATCTATTGATCCTATACTTTCTTTAAAAACTCCAACAATATCATCCAGGAAAAGATATCCCTGCCTTTTTCCCTTAGTAATAAGCTTACGAACCTCTTCTTTTTCATTTTGCTGAGGTTTTTGACTTTTTCTATTTCTTATTGTTTTGCTCATCATTCGGACATATTCATCAAGTTGGCAACAAATTCTACTTTATAATTCCTCAGGGGAATTTATGGAAAATCAAAAGAATTAAAACTTCATTACTTATTTATTTTTACATATTTCTCTAAAAAAATCAATTTTCAGGAGATCTTAAGCTCCCCTGTTTATAGTCAAAATGAATTATCTGCTCAATAAGGTCCAGTCCTCCCACTCTGTCCGCCCAATTTTCATATACCTTAATAGAAGCTTCTGAAAATTCCTTCCGGTCTGGATAAGTAATACTCACGCCGGCATCTTTTAATTTTTCCAGCACAAGCTGGTCATTTTCCTGATACCAGCGGCGTTCTTTATCAATTATCACTGCAGCCGCATCATCGATTATGAGCTTATATTCCTGAGTTAGCCGTTCATAAAAATAGCGGCTCATAGTGACATATTCTATCAAATGGATCCAACCTACCATAGTCCAATAAGGCGCAGGTTCATAGAATTTCTTGGAATAATAATTGGTATTGGCCGCTTCCGCCCCATCAATAACATGCTGTTCCAGTGCAGTATATAATTCCCCATAAGCCATAGGCAAAGGATTGGCACCAAAAGCTTTGAACGCATCCAGATGAAGCGGATTCTCCATAGTCCTTATCTTTAAACCTTTAAGGTCATTTATGGAATCTATCGATTTATCCACAGTCATTATATGCCGAACTCCAGCATCAAAATATCCCAGCAGATGGAATCCGCGTCGTGCAAAGGCTGGGCACAGATCCTTCCCAATTTCAGAATCGAGAACCGCATAAAAATGTTTCCTATTCTCAAAGAGAAAAGGCAGTTCAAAGATGTTAACTTCTTTAACAAAACTTGCCATTACACTAGCAATATTGCTCATTTGAATAGTGCCAAGTTGAATTCCTTCCACTACATCCCGCTGATTTCCCAACTGATTGTTGGGATAGATCTCTACCACAAGCTTTCCGGCTGACTTTTCTTCAACAAGTTTTTTAAACAGTTTTAGAGCTCTTACCTGAGGCTCCCCCGGATTCTGGCTAAGACTGGCCTTTATTACAAAGTGCCTTTCTCCGCTCCGGCACCCAATCCCCAAAATAATGATTCCAAAGATAATTACGATCTTTAATTTACGCATTTTCCGCCTTTATCCATTTGCCATTTTCTATTTACTATTTTCCGCCTTCTATTATTTCCCAAGCTGATTTGGAATCCACATAAACGTCTCTGGCAAGTAAGTTACGATCAACAGGATTATCAACATAGCTACGATTATAGGAATTACTTTAGGAGTGACCTCTCTAATGCTTTTCCCTGAAAGGCCGCAGGAAACATAGAGAGTAGCTCCGTATGGCGGGGTAATATATCCAATGGCCAGATTAACAGTAGCAATGATCCCAAAGTGGACAGGATCTATGCCAAAGCTTGCAGCAACCGGAAACAGAATAGGCATAAAAACTATAATGGCTGAAAAACTTTCCATAAACATACCGATCAGCAGAAGGATAAAATTAAGAAAAATTAAAAATAACGTCTTGCTCCCAACGTTTGCCTGGAGAAAGTCTCCCAGTAACATCGGCAAGTGTTTTACTGTCACCAGCCACGCAAAAAGCATTGCAGTTGCAGCAATAAACATGACCTTACATGAAGTCTCAGCAGACTTTAGAAATATCTCCGGCAGATCTTTGATGGATATTTCTTTATAAATAAAAAGCCCTACCACCAATCCATAGATTACTGCTACCACAGCAGCTTCTGTAGCAGTGAAAACTCCGCTTAAAATGCCAATTATAATAATAAATGGCAGCCCCAGGCCTGGAAGGGCTATTTTCCCAGTCCTAAAAACCCGTCGTAAACGAAATTTTGTGACGGCCAGATATGCTCTGCCTCCTCTTAATGCATGCAGATATGACACCACCATTAAGCCGATTCCTATCAGGACTCCGGGGATGATTCCCGCTAAAAATAGACGCGCGACTGATGTATCCGTTACATATCCTATCAAGATCATCATAATACTCGGAGGTATTATCGGTCCTATTGCCCCGGCTGCCGCCTGTAGGGCTGTTGCAAAACGCATATCATAGCCTTTATCTTTCATGGCAGGCAGCAATATTGCCCCCACTGCAGCTGTGTCTGCAGTGGAAGAACCGGAGATCCCGGCAAACACCATGGAAGCAAGAACTGTTACCATTCCCAGACTGCCTCGAATAAATCCAAAGCATGCTCCGGCAAAATCAACAACCCGCTGCGAAATACCTCCCCTGTCCATTAAGGCTCCAGCCAGCATAAAAAGTGGTAAGGCCATAAGCGGCCATGAGTCAAGGGCAGTGAACATCCTCTGTGGTACTAAAACCAGAGGCAGGGAATTGTCCCCAATAAGAGCAAACAGAGAGCCTACCCCTAAGGCAAAAGCCACTGGCATTCCGATAAGGAAAAAAACCAGCAAAGAAATAAATAGAACTAACATGTCTTAAAGTCTTTATCTTTCCGGAAAATTTTTTTAACCGACTCTACGGTTTTTAAGACTGCCTCAATCAACATCAACAGCCCCCCCAGGGGAAAGACCAAATAAATTAAAGACATTTTGATCTGTATAGCAGCAGAGACCTGATACTGACCGGCAAGCATAAGCCTTACCCCGAATATGGCCACAACTGCAACATAAAAGACCACTAACACGTTTGTAAAAATTTCTATCCCTCGGTTTATTTTCCAGGTTAGTCTATGGCTGATATAATCGACGGCCAGGTGACTACCCTTACGGATACAGATTGAGGAAGCCAGGATTATGATCCAGACCTGGCAGTAACGCGCTAGCTCTTCGCTCCAGGAGGGGGGGCTGTTGAAAATATAACGGGCAACTACCTGCAGAAAAACAACAACTACCATAGTAAAAAACAGGAATATGATCACAATTTCAGTAGTTTTCCGGATAAACTTCATATTTTAACCTGGACTATTCATATATTTAAAATCTTTTACCATAACATTTCACATTTTACAATTCACGTTTCACGGTTTTCCTCATCTGCGGCAACCTAAACTCATGAATAATTCAGGATTGAACTGGCATGCACCCTGGTAAATCCTGGAGAAAGCCATCCGGAACAACGCGGGCATGGAATAAAAAGGTAAGACTGTATGTCTAATCTATGATACAAGTATACGCCTAGACAAGAGGCTTAAACTGAAAGAAAAACAATTACTTATAGATGCCCGTAAAGGCGATCATGATGCTTTTAAAAAGCTTATTAAAAAATATGAAAACCAGGTGGCAGCTACAGTGATCAGTATGTTGGGATACGGTCCTGAAGCAGAAGATGTGGGACAGGAAACATTTGTCCGTTTTTATAGAGCACTGGGCAAATTCCGGGGGGAATCAAGCCCCGGCACATATCTAACCCGAATTGCAGTTAACCTCAGTTTAAATGAACTTAAACGCCGCCAACGCCACAGAAAATTCTTTTATTCAAAATCGGAAGAAAAGATATCGAATTTGCCTGACCCAAAAGGATCAAACAACCAGAATGAATTAAAAAAACTAGTCCGATGGGGTTTGCAAAAATTGGAGCCTAAGTTTCGTACAGTCCTTGTTTTACGAACGATAAATGGATATACCAGCAGAGAAACTGCTGAGATTTTAGACCTTCCCATCGGAACAGTACTCTCTCGGCTTGCCCGGGGACAGGCGAAGCTTAAAATAATCCTGACTCCGCTTTTATGGGAAAAGAACGAACAAAAAGGGGATGGAGATGAATAAAAATATTTTAAAATTGCTTTACCGCTCTTTTGACAGGAAGCTAACTGAAAAAGAGCAAAACCAGCTGAACAATGCTCTGAAAAAATCAGTTCAACTTCGCCGAGAAAAAGAGCTGCTCACAAGTCAACGTAAAGCTCTTTCCGATCTTGGGAGGCAGTCTTTCAAGCCCTTCTTTGCAGAGCGGGTGATCAAGCAGATCACATCTCAAAAAGAAAGAGAAAACGGCTTGGAAGCTTTTTACGAAGCGATCAAGCATGTATTCCGTCGATTTGCTGTTGTTGGGGCCATCGTTATCCTGATTTTGGTAACTTATAACCTGGGCATCGGGGATAATTTTTCTCAGGAGGAAGCTTTTTATGCCTCAGACTTAACCTATGAAGAATTACAACAACTGCCTTTGTTTTAAAGGGAGAAAGTATCATGAATGTAAAAACTAAAACATATTTCATCATAATAGTCACCCTGATAATAGGAATTACAATCGGTGCTATGCTCAACCGGGCTCTCTTGCAGCATCACATAAAAAAGACCTTCTCCTCTCGAAATCCTGACCGCCTTCCAGTTTTTTATGAAAGAATACTGGACCCAAATGTAGAACAGACTCAAAAAATAAGATCTATCCTAAAGAAACATGCCTTAACAGTTTCTAAAATCCGCGACAATTACCAGAAGGAAATGCTGGCCGCCAATGAATCCTTCGAAACACAGCTCTATCCCCTTTTAACCCCAACCCAAAAAAGCCGCCTCAATAGAAGGCCCTTTAACCGCTGGCAATTTCTCAGGCGGGGAGAGAGGTTAAGGAATCTTCCTCAAAAGAATAATTTTATCCAGAGCTGGCTTAGCTTTCTAAAAAAAGAATTGTCTTTGACTGAAGTTCAGGCTGAAAAGATCAAACGAATCCTGGCAAAGTACTCCCCGGATCAAAATCCTAAACGAGGCGAGAATAGGCTCAGGGATCAGGCGCCCGGGACTTTTATCAAAGAAATAGACCAAGCTATCCAAGAAATACTGACCGAAAAACAGAAAGTAAAATACATACGCCTCCAAAAAGAAAGACCTATTAATCAGAGGCCAGGTTAATAAAAATTCAAAGCGCCTGAAAATCCCTTGGTCGGATTATTAATACGGATTATTCCTTACCCTCTATTTCATCCGCAATAAATCCCGCATCATATAGTTTGCGCAGGCCTTCAATTATATAAGCTGTATGCACGGAAACTGCTCTGCTTTTTACCTCATCATACATAAAACGGCCAGATAAGCTCTCGATATTGCCGTCAAAAATCAGTCCTACAATCTCAGCTTTTCTATTAATAACTGGTGAACCGGAATTTCCTCCAATAATATCGCAAGTACTGACAAAATTAACAGGGGTAGAAAGATCCAGCTTATCCTTGCGGTCCCAGAAGCGCTGGGGCAGGGCATATTCACCCTTATTGCCAAAACTTGAAGCCCGGTCAAAAACTCCATACAAAGAGGTTTTCCAGGGAGCCCGCGTTCCATTATAGGGATAACTCTTTACAGTTCCGTAGGAAAGTCTCAGGGTGAATGTAGCATCAGGATAGGCATCCATGCCATAAGCAGCAAAACGGGCTTTAGCAATTTTTTCTCTAGCCTGGGCAATAACACTTTCTACATTATCCCGACTCCACTTCTCTTTTTTCCTTAACAAAGGATCTATCTTTCTTACCAGGACAATTAACGGGTCTTTACAATTTGCAACAGCTTCTTGCCCCCCCTCGATCAGTTCTTTTCTAAACTTAGGATCATCCAGTTTTGTCCCGCTGATCAGTTCTTTGGCCACTTCATCCGGACTGCGACCGGCAAGTACGAGTTTAACAAATTCATCATCTTTTCCCAACCCGTCAAGGGAAAGCTGTAGGGTAAAGCTTAAAACAGCTTCTTCCATATCTTTAAATACCGGAGCGGGAGAATAAAGCCTGAATTTGAATTCATTTAATACTGATTCATGGTACCCGGGCAGCCGCTCTGCATCCGGCTTTTTCACTTCCACAACATAACGGACGATACTGGTCGCTATCCCAGGCAGGCGGTAGCCTCTAAGATTCTGATAAAACTGCAGTAAAGCGACTTTTCTATTTTCCTTGACTACTTTATCAATAATATCCCATGCATCACCAAAGGATTTACTCAGATTCTGATCTTCTATGATGGTGCGGCGGAATTCTTTTTCATTTTTTTTGCGCTGAGCCATAAGTTCTTCGTCTAATAAACCGTTATATTCCCCTGTCATGGCCTTTTTTGAATTTTCGAGTCCGAAAATCATTCCTAAGGAAAGACGCTGCTGCTCCTGTCCTTTTATTGCATATTCCCGTAATGCTATAAGATATTTATCTATATATTCTAATATCAAAGGATAACGGAAATCACGCGCCATTTCGAGTTCAGCATAGGTATAAAGTCTATCGGTTGAGCCGGGATTACCTGAAACAAAAACAAGTTCATCACCCTGTGCTCCCTTTGAATTCCATTTAAGGAAATGGGGCGATTTGATCGGCTGGTTTTTTTCATACACTCTGAAAAAAGCCATATCCAGGTCATAGCGGGGATAAGTAAAATTATCAGAATCTCCCCCGAAATAAGCTGCCTGGCGTTCCGGAGCCATTACCAGGCGAACATCAGTGTATTTCTTGTAGCGGTACAGCCAGTATTCACCGCCATGGTATAGATCAATAACATTAGAACGCAGCCCGGTTTTGTCCAGGCTCTCCTTTTCAATCTTTGCTATCACTGCCCGGCGGGCTTTTAAAGCTTCTGCATCACTTATGTCTTTTTCATAAGCAGCTCTTACTTTTTCTGTGACATTTTGGGTGAAAACTAAAACATTAAGTTCAAGGTCAGGGCATTTTAATTCTTCCTCTTTTGTTTTATCTAAAAATCCGGTGGCAACATAATTTTTCTCTCCGCTTGAAATTTTCTGAAGCTGGCCCATAGCAACATGGTGATTAGTCAATACCAGTCCGTTGGGACTAATAAAGGAACCTGACCCTCCGTCCATAAAGCGGACACTGGCTAAGCGGACATGGTCCAGCCATTCCTTGGAGGGAACAAACCCATATTTTGCTTTAAGGATTTTACTGGGGGGATTATCAAAGGTCCACATTCCCTCATCCAGGGAGGAATAAGAAAAATCACCCAATCCAAATAAAAGCAAAGTCGAAACAAAAATAATACTTAAGCTGCGTTTTAACAATTTCATAAAGCACCTCTTTAAAAAAAGTATTTTTACCTGACCTATTCATAAAAAAATGGCGATGTTTCTATTATTAATTTATTTTCAGTAATATGCAAAATTCTTTCAAGAATAGTTATTTTAAATCTTTTCTCGTTTTCATTTTTAATTTTAATCGCCATTTTTTTACCCTAGGCGAGCCGATTTTACTGCATCTGCTTCGTTACAGGGCACTTGCGGTGAAGTACCACAGCTTCATACCCTGTGCCTCGCATCTGCAGCAACCTCGACCCGTGAATAATCCAGGTTTATTATACCCTATATTTATTTATGAAAAAAGGGAAGTAAGGCGGATGGTTAAATATATTTTAAAGAGGGAAGCGGATCTTTACTATAGTTCCCTGATTAATTTTACTCTCCACATTTAGCGAGGCGCTGTGGATATCAGCCACCCATTTTGCTATGGAAAGTCCTAAGCCAAATCCCCCGCTCTCCTTGCTGCGGGATTTGTCCACCACATAGAAACGGTCAAATATAAAAGGCAGCGACTCTTTAGGAATTCCAATCCCAGTGTCTTGAATACAAATCTGAGCATATCCCTCTTTTTTCTCCAGTCTGACCTCAACTTTACCTTTGGGGGGAGTATAGCGAATAGCATTATCAATAATATTGGATATAAGCCTTTTTAGGAGAGCTTTGTCTCCTTTGATCGACACCGGCGTAACATCTTTAATAATAAACTCCAATTTCATTCTTACAGCTGTCTGCTCACGGCTCTCAAAGACTTTAAGTAAGACATCATCCAGGTGGAGGTCAGCACCTAACTTTCTTTTATCTGCTGCTTCGATGCGTGAAAGGAAAAGCAGTTCGTCGATTATCTTTTCCATCTGGAGGGTTTCTTCCAGTACACTATTAAGAATATCTTTATACTCTTCTTTTTTTCTCTCTTTTCGCAGGAGAACTTCGATTTCACCGCGGATAATAGTTAAAGGAGTTCTTAGTTCATGCGAGACGTCTCCGGAAAACTGCCGTATTTTCTTAACTGACTTTTCCAGACGTGCGATCATCTCATTAAAAGTATTTACCAGGGCACCGATCTCATCTTTACGGTTTCTGGAATCTATGCGCAGGGAAAGGTCGTCCGCTGATATTTCATTTGCGGTTTTGACCACATTTTTAACCGGCTGCAATGCCTTCCTGATAATAAAGCTACCCCCTAATGAGGAAAATAAAACAAGCAACGGCCCTCCAATGATCAGGATGAACAACAACTCTTTTAAAGCATTGGTTGTTTCTTTCAGAGATATTCCCACTTGAACAATATTAGGGCCTCTTACCGGAAAGAGGATCACACGCAGGGGATACAAGCTGAGTTTCTTCTCACTAACAGTCATATATACCAGGTCATCTATATCAGCCCTGTCGGCTTTATAATAACAGCCGGGATCAAGCACAAAAAGGCCTTCCGGGATCTTTTTGGAGCGAATGATTTTCTCAATACTTCTGATATCAGAATCCCTGTCTTTTAGTTCTTTGATCTCTACCATCTGAATAAAGGGATCATAGCCTCCAAACTCGTCTTCCATGCGCTTGATGGCATCTTCCCAGGTAACTCCCCGTCTAGAGTACCATTTATCATTGACATCATTAGCGATCTCAAGCAGTGTCTGTTCAAGCTCATCCATGAGTCTTTCTTTAAAGGTTTCATAGAGGAAAATCCCGGCAATTCCAATAATAATCCCCAGTATCACCACATACCATATGGTAAGTTTAAAACTGAGGGATCTAAATTTTTTAATTTTCATCGATCTGATACCCGAGGCCTCTAATTGTTTTTATCAGTTTTACCCTTGAATCTTTATCGATTTTATTTCTCAAGTGATTGATATAAACATTTACAATATTACTGATGCCATCGTAGTCCATATTCCAAACATGCCCAAGGATCATAACCGGAGTAACAATTCTTCCCTTATTCCGCAGCAGGTATTCCAGTAAAGCATATTCTTTTCCGGTCAGGATGATCTTTTTGCCGGCCCTGGTAACAAGCCTCCGAATAGGGTCCATTTCCAAGTCACCGGCTTTTAACACCTTGGTCTTATAATCCTGGTTTCTGCGGAAAAGCGCCCTGATGCGGGCAAGTAGTTCTTCAAAAGAGAAAGGTTTGGTCAGATAGTCGTCAGCGCCCTCGGAAAGGCCGCTTATTTTATCTTCCACAGTATCTTTTGCTGTAAGCATAATGAGCGGAGTCAGAATAGAATTTTCCCTCATCTCCCGGCAGATTGTAAAGCCGTCCTTTCCCGGCAGCATGATATCAAGGATAATAACATCATAAGTATTTGTCTGAGCAAAATAAAGCGCATCTGCTCCATCTCTGCATAGATCAACAGCATATTGTTCTTCCTGCAGGCCTTTTTCCAAAAAGCGTCCTACTTTTCTATCATCCTCAACTACTAAAATCCTCATATGCCTTTTATCTATACCTTCCTTGTCTGGAGCCTCCAAAACGCGGATTTACAACATTGCTGAAAACAGAGCCGAAAGTAAAATTCAGCCCCATGGAGATATTATAATCATAATCTGTCGCAAGCTCCCTTCTTTTTAACAAAAGCTCATCCAAAGAGGCTTCTCCCATGGGAAGGGAAATCTGGTCGTGTACTCTTTCAAATCTGCCGCGCAAATTCCAGGACAGGCCTTTAAATATTCTAACGGAAAGATAACCATTCAATCTAAGCCGATTCATTTTAAGGTCATGAAAATAATGCGATCCTTCCAGCGAAGTAGATATATTTCCCCAAGGCTCCCTAATTTCCAGGCTTATGGTAAGAGATTCATTATATAGTTTATCTGATTTTTTTTCATAGATAGTCTCTTCTAGATAATGTACAGCATTAAAACCGATCTTATAAAGACAGCGCAGCTGTCTCCTCGTAGATTGAGAATAAGGGAAAAAATTATACTCAAGGGCCGGAGAAAAAGAATACAGGGACTTTATATTACTGTAAGTCGAGGAAGAAGCCTCGAGCCAAGCTCCGGCAGACCATTGCTCGTTTATGCTTTTTACTACCAATCCCCTTAAATTTTTATTCTTGGAAATACTGGTAATGGAATAATCCTCATAATCATATTTTTCCTCATCATATTTCAATGAAGAACCTAACTGTATTTTTAACTTAGGCGTAACTCTATTAGCGGAAAAATCCAAATCCATTTCACGGGATGTCTCGCTTGCTTGCCCGCCTAATTCTCCATCTAAACCGATGTTAAAGACCCAAAAATCCCAATTATCCTTCACAGCCGTAGGTTGCATCTTCTTTTGTTTAAATTGGATGGAAATATGTTCTGCGATCGGTGTTTTCATAATAAATGGGAACAGTCCTTTTTTAATAACATCTATCATCCCCTCGCGTATTTCGTCTCTTGTACCGGTTTTTTGGGAAGTATATAATAAGGTGTTTTCCATACCGTCAAACTCTTTAAGACCGATAAACGCCAGAGTATATTCGCGGCCGCCGCTTCCTGTCCCCTGGTCTGTTACCAAAAGGTGAATATCAGCATCCTTGCGGTCTCTTACATAATTGACATAAGTAATCTCTGTCCGGATATAGTCCCGGTCACAACGCCAGCAATCAATAAATACTTTAGGAGCATTTTCTTTTAACTCATTGATATTTGTTTCATTGTTTTCTGAATAAATGTTCGGACTAAAAATAAAACAGCCAAGGATCAGCACAACAACATAGAACACTAAGTTTCTCTTCATCCAATTTCTCCTCTTTATTTTTATAGTGAGGAATTATAGCAGAAAAGTATTAAATTAAGATTAAATTAAGATTAGTTTTTTTTAATAATCCTTCTTACCCTGAATAATCCTTTAAGCATTCTGGGAGCATCCGAACCCGGACGCATCCTGGTATCCAGGTCACAGCTCCATTCCACTGGAAATTCCTCAATACTATAACCCCTATGCAGGGCCCTCATAATAATCTCTATGTCAAACAAAAAACCAGAGGTGACACATTCCCCAAACAGCTTTCTGGCAATTTCTCCTCTAAAGATTTTAAATCCGCACTGAGAATCAGTGACCTGCCTGGGAAGCCCTGCCACCCATACTGCAGCCTTGTGAAAAAACCAGGATAATATCCGCCGCTTCAAAGGGCGGTTCCTGCAGATTACAGTCTTTTTCAGCCGCCGTGAAGCCAGAGCAATATCCAGTTTCCCGGTACGGATACGTCTGATAGAAGGCAAAGCATTTCTGTAGGGAATACAGGTGCCGCTGTCTGCAAACAATACTACCTCACCCCGGGAGGCTTTAACTCCTGTTTTAACAGCAAATCCCTTGCCCGAATTTCTCTCCAAGCGGATAACCCTGCACCCTGCAGTCTGAGGGACAGGAGTGTTTCTCGCCGTCTCAGCAGTATTATCCGTGCTGCCGTCATCAACCACAATAACCTCTCCTTTAAAACCCGCTTCGCAGAAAAATGAAGAAGCGACTTCTACATCATGTCCGATCTTTCTAGCCTCATTAAAGGCCGGGATTACGATTGAAATATCCATTAGCGTTCTGCCTGTTTCTCTAAAAATTTATTCCACAAGTCCTGGTGGATATGTACAGCCAGCAGCACTTCCGGTCTCAGGCCATAAAACTCAGAAAGATAATCATCCTCCAACAGAGCCTGCAGTTTATCAAGTTTATCAATTGAAGAAATCACCAAAGGAACACCGGATATTTCACCGGCAGCATCCACCTCCTGCCAGTATCCCACTCTGGAAAATTTCCGCAGGTACCAAGGCAAAGGCCAGGTTTCATACGGGCCGGTTATCACTTTAATAAGCATCTGCTTATGGTCCGGATGCAGAAGAGCTATATCCTCAATACGTTGGACAAGATTTAAAAAGTCAGTAGATGTATGGGCATACACATAAGGGTTGCGGGGGTCTGCAAAGTATTTAAAATTGGTCCGGTAACTCTGAGCTCCAAGATTGAATATCCCCAGGCCCAATAGCAATAGAACCACTCCTCGTGTCCAGATTTTATGTGTTTTTCTGATAATAAAAACCACCCCTTCACCAGCCAGAAGGATCATTCCTATATAGAAAGGAAGAATATTCCAAGGGGTTTTATATGCTATCAGGGAAAATATTATTGTAGACAGCAGCGTATAGAAAAAAACAAACCGCATAAATACATAACCTGAACCATTTTCTCTCCTGGTTCTAAAAGCTGAGAAACATCCTCCAACTGCCAGAATTAAAATAAGCGCTTCACTCCAGACCGGCCCAGGCCCGTATCGAGAATAAGCCAACATCTTAATATAGTAATACCAGGGATGGACATGCATCCCTGCCTCCCCTGCCCGGCTGAAATAAGACCCGAATGCCATAAGAGAATCCAAAGGGCCGCTAAGGTTTCTAAAAAATGAAGAATAAAACAGCCCGGAAATCAGCAGGGCAGCTCCCAGACCGATAAATAAATGACTCACCCTGTGAGAGTTAGAAGAATCTTTCGGGAATTCACCTCTTCTTCGGAAGAGTTTAGTCAAGACCAGGGCACTGACTAATGCCCCAAATGCTATTATACACGTCTCCTTGGTGGTATACATCATTCCTGCACTTAGTCCTGCTGCCAGGGCCCAGCCTGTTGACGGATTTTGGGAGTAACGCCAGCCCGCCCCGATCGCCGCTGCAATAAAAAAAAGCAACAATATTTCCTGGATATAAAACCGGCTGAAAAAGACCATTACTGGAGATACAGCCATTAATAAGCCGGATAATATGATTGCCCAACGGCTCATCCCCCCTTTAAATAAAAGAAAAAACAGGATCAATCCGGCTCCGAAAATTGCAGGCACAAGCCGCAAGGTCTTTTCATTCAAAGAAGCAAAGTCCTTGTCTGAAATAATCCAGGCAAAAGGGAGAGTAAGGTAATATAGACTAGGTCCGTGGTGGTCATAGCGGTCATAGCGGTATTCGCCCTTTTCCAGCAGATCGCCGAATTTTACCGCTTGGTTTGCTTCATCATGATGCATAGGCCGGAGGTTTAGCTGGGCCAGACGAAAAACCAGGGCCCCAAAAATGATTAAAACAAACAGGCCCTTAAAGGCCTTATTATTCATTTTTCCTTCATTCCGTAAATTTCCACTTCGACATAATGATTCATATCATTTGAAGTGTTTCCGTTTGAGTACAGACGAATATACCTGGCCTTAACACCACGTGGATCGATCAATCGTCCCTCATTGGTCTCAATATATTCTTTATCTCTGCCAATTCCCAGCCCGGAAGAATTATCATGGTCATTATTAAACACAGTTTGAACTCCGGTGATAAAGTCCATATCATCAGATACCTGGACAATAATATCCCGATAGACTCGAGCCTGGCTGTGATAATGCCAGATAAGGATAGCATGCAGGGTACAGGCCTGTTCCAGGTCTATCTGTACATTCTGGACTCCCGGGCCGAATTCCACATAACAACCATCCTCCCCCGATTTTTCTCCATCACTAACAAAATCCACTTCCCCTATTATCGGTTCCATATCGCTGCCGGAAACCGGTTTTACCAGAGACAAAAGCTCTGTCCCTGCCGGCACATAAAAGTCCCTTCTCTTTTTTCCGGTTATTTTTTCCAGGTTAGATGAACGGATATTACGAGGTGTGCCGATGAACATAGGCTTGGGCAGTTCGAGTTTTAGCACTATTTTTTCTTGTGACTCTGCCCGCATATCTATTCCGACTCCATGAGCAGAGATCGCCATACCCAGGATAATGACCAATAATATTGATGTTTTTTTAATCATATAATACTCCTTTTTAATTTTTCTCTAATATATTTTCTATTTTCCATTTTCTACTCTCAAAGCAATTTCCTGATTATATATTTTACATTTCCCGGCATCTTTTACAACCAGAACCCAGACAGCAGGATTCTGGCTGCAGTATTCTTCAACCTGCTCTGTTGTCATAACCATAAAAGCCGTGGATAAAGCATCAGCCCAGGATGGTGAGATATGCGATACCCAAACAGCTTTATGCCCATGAGCAGGCTGCCCTGATTTAGGGTCAATAATGTGCCTTCCTTTGACTTCAGTCCCGGAACCGCTTAAAGCCCTGTTTTTGAGGAAAAACCTCTCAGGTGCCTTAGGGCAATCCCAGTCCCCCCCAATTCCTACCGGCCAGCCAGTATTTCCCTCGTCTTCAGAAGGGGCATCTCCTGCAGCCAGGGCCGTACTGGTCCCCCCATGCAGCAGCACCCGCTTTATACCCCAGTCAGAACAAATCTCCAGGGCTTTTTCCAGAGCATATCCTTTCCCGATACCTCCCAGGTCGAGTTCTACTCCATGCGTTTTTTGGCCGGGTAATCTATCCGAAATTTTAGCCATAAACCCTGCATGTAATAAGGATAATTCCACCGGAAACTCCCTGCTTTTCCTTTTATATTTTACGAGAGAAGCAACATTAATATCAAAAGCTCCTCCGGTTTCCTTCTGCACTAGAGCGGCTGTTTTAAGGCATTCAAATAGCTCGATCCCTATCTTTATTTTTTTTCCCCCTTTTAGAAGATTGAGCTGACCGACCTCACTGGAGGGATTAAAACGATTAAAGAGATTTTCTATCCGGTCAATCTCAGCAAATGCCGCCTGGGAAGCTTGACCGGCATAAATCTCATCAGAGTCGGCTATTATGACTTCAAAAGTCGTTCCCATGGCAAAATGAGAAAACCGGAAAGGAGGCTTTTTGCTGTTTTTTTTCACTTAAAAATTTTACATTCTCTCTTTATTCTAATTTCGGAGGACATTCTAGTTCTATAAGATATCCTCCATGTTTACGGATATTCAACACCCTATCGTCTCCAAATATTAAGTATTGGCCTTTTATTCCTTTTAATTTTCCGGTAATTATTTCTTCTTTATCAAAGCCGACACTTTTAACTTTTTCAGGATATTGAGTTACTGGATATACAATTTCAGTGATCTCATCATCATCAACAAAATAAGTTTGAAACTCTTTACCCATTAAAATCCTGGCTTTTTGCCTTTCTTTTAACAGATCAATATCGAAAGGAACTTCATTTTGAAGCATTTTTCTCCAATTGGTTTTATCGTTCAAATGGTCCTTTAAAACAACCTCAATAACCCCTGCGAGATATCGGTTGGGTGTTTTTGCCAATTTTATTGCTTTCCCTGCCCCCTGGTCGATCCACCTTGTGGGAATTTGATTTTTCCTGGTAACACCAACTTTTAATCCGCTTGAAATAGCTAAATAAACATAATGATCCTGAAGGCAATGTTTTCGGGCCCATTCAATATCTCTTGAAATTCCTCTGTGTGCCTGACATAACTCAGGGCGCAATATACAGGGAGCGGTTTCAGGACGGGTGCGAAAACAATCATAACACCATCCCTGGGCATATGATTTTTTAATCTTTTGGCCGCATCCTAAACAATGAATCTCATTTAAGTATTTTAAATTAATTTTCCGACCTATCAGTTCATTCAGAAAAATTTCGCTATTTCCAACCGGTAAATAATAATCAACAACTTTCCCCCATTCAGTTCTCATTTTCACAATGGTACCGTTTTTATTCATAACTATAATTATTTTATCATATTAAATATTGACTGAACATCCATTTTTCCCATAAAATACATCATATTAGCTCAGATGAAGAAAACAAAAAATGAATAAAGATAAATTTGATAAGGTAAAGAAAAAACTTAAAAATGCAAGTGTTGGAATAGCTGGAATCGGTGGCCTTGGCTCCAATGCAGCTATTGCTCTTGTTCGTGCTGGGATCGGGCGGTTAGTACTAGTTGATTTTGACAAAGTCGAAGAAAGCAATCTCGATAGACAATATTATTTTTTAGATCAAATCGGTAAACCAAAGGTAGATGTTATAAAGGAAAACATAAGAAGAATTGACCCAAATGTTAAAATCGAAACTCATGATCTTAAACTGGAAAGAGGGTCAATGGCGAAACCGTTCCAAGATGTTGATGTTGTAATAGAAGCACTGGATAAAGCTGTAACAAAAACAGAATTTATTGAAGAAATATTATTAAATCTCCCTGAAAAACCTATTGTGGCTGCATCCGGGGTCGCAGGTTATGGACACTCTGAGCGGATAGTAACAAAACGGTTAAGCAAGCTAAATATGTGCTATGACGAGCATGCCCTTTCGAGTGAAAATGACATACTTATGGCACCGCGTGTTTGTCTTATGGCAAATTGGGAAGCAAATCTTGTCCTTGAGATTATATTGGGGGAAGACAAGTGAGTATTGAGGTAAACACTAGAAAAATTGATTGGGAAGAAAACGAGACTATCAAACAGCTGCTTAAAAGAATGAAATACACATTTCCACTTGTGGTTGTAAAAATTAATAAAAAAGTTATCCTCAGATCAGATTTTTCAAAAGCGATCGTCCCCAATAATTCCAAAATTGATGTTATTCATATGATCTGTGGTGGTTAAAAAAAGATTGGATAATATTCTTAAAAAATCTTTTTCTTCCCTCCAGATTCTATTTTTTCTCTCCACTGCCTGCCTTCTCAGTTATTATTTTCTATTCCTTTATCAAATCCCCCGATACAACATCCAAAAGCATTCTTTTTATATGAATATAGGCTCATTCTTACTTCTCGTCTTGATTCTATTCTTGTTCCTGATTGGAGTCTGGACGCTATATTCAAGATTCACCGCAAAATTCTTTTCCCTTGAATATTCTAAAGCTCTTTCTCAGGACCTTTTAACATACCTTCCTCTCTTCTTTTTGCTTCTTTTGCCCATTGCTAATTCCTATTACTTAACTGCTGATGACCTTGGTTTTCGATTCAAACTTTTTGGAATCGCCCTGTTTTTTGCTTTTCTTTATTTGAAATGGGTAAATCTATATCTTTTGAGCAAGGAAAAGTCGCGTTCGTTTTCTACTATCACCAGGAAGTTTTTCTCTTTACCTACAAAAAAAAAGCTGATCATACTTTTTATCTTATCTCTGATCGTCTATAACGTCGGCTCAGCCATATTGCTTTCTGAAGGAATCACCCTTTCCGGAGATGAACCCCATTATCTTCTTATTTCCCAAAGCCTACTTCAAGATGGAGACTTCAATCTTTCCAATAATTATGCCAACAGAGATTATAGGAAATACATGCCGCCTACTACAGATCTTGACCATCATGTGGCTCCACGCACACACATGAGATATTCTTTCCACTCTCCAGGTCTTTCAGTACTACTCCTCCCTTTCTACACCTTAGGCTCTTTTTTTGGGGGAAAGCTTCAACTCTTCATCATCCGATTTGGAATGAGTATATTCGGTATTCTTCTCGGACTTCAGATTTTCCTCTATGCTTGCCAGGAGTGGAAAAATGAGAAGCTTGCCTTAGGACTCTGGGCTATCTTTAGTTTTTCTTCTCCGGTGTTTTTCTACTCCCTTCATATCTATCCGGAAATAATTGTAGCTTTGTTTTCACTTCTGATTTATCGCCTACTTCGCTTTTCCAAAGCATTCTCAAAATTTTCCCTTCTTATGATTGGACTCCTTCTTTCCTCTTTTATCTGGCTTCATGCTGTCAAGTATACATTTATTCTGGTTCCGTTATTTCTCTATTGTCTATGGGAACTCCTTAAAAAGCACAAGATCGGATGGAACATCATCTACTTTCTCATTTTCCCCCTTTGCCTTATGTTTCTCCATCTTCTCTTTTCCCACAGCCTCTATGGCTCATTCTCAATATTCTCCGTTTCTTTGAAGGGAGCCACAACAGCAAGCGAATCTGCTGCATATCTCAAAAGGATAATCACGGAAGTACCCTTCCAATCCAGACTGGAAACACTTGCCGGGTATTTTTTCGACCAAAGAGATGGCCTTCTTTTTTATGCGCCCGTCTATTTCTTCATTTTTCTTGGTATGATAGAAATGGCACGGCACAACCGTAAAGTTTTTATTACCATCCTTTTTCTGTCAGCACCTTATGTCCTTTTCCACGCCTTTTTGACACAAAGAACATCATTTGCCCCCCAGGCCAGAACATTAGTTGCAGTTTTTTGGGTAATGGCAGTATTTTTAGGTAATTTTTTAGCTTACAATGCAAAAAGAATATTTTCCTATCTCTTCTATCTTGCTTCATTCTTAAGCCTCCTCGTGGTTTATCTCCTTTTGAGAAATCCCTGGGCACTCTATCAATCCACTACAGCAAGTGAAGTCGAAAAAGCAGGAAAACTCTTTGCATTATTAAGCAATCTTAATTTATACCTGCCGAAATTTTTACCGTCCTATCTAAAAATAGGAACTCCAAACTGGCCCCCAAATTCCATCTGGTTATTAGCCCTCATCCTGTTTGTTGGCTTATATCTCCTGGTAAAAAAGCAGTACTCTATCCCTAAGTTTTCAAAACATCTTGTTTGCTCTTTTTTGGCCCTTTTTATTTTTTTCGCCTGGATAGTTCTCTTTCCACGGATACATCTTCTTTCCCCTTTAAATACCACATTACCTTCCAAGCAAAAAATTACTTTTTATGCATTAGGGCAGGTTGCTCGCATGATAAAGCCGGGACAATTCCATTTCCCAGCAGATAATCGCGAGTATATTTTCTATTTCACTTCCTGGCGTAAAATTAACAAGTTTAATCTTGATTTTGGCTCTCTTGAAGGTGATTATTATGTCGAAATAAATTTTTTTGATAAAGAACTTTTTCGCGGAAAGACATCTGGAGAGATCAAGACATTAACCATACCCAAACCTCTTTCTTTTCCTTTCAAAAAAACAAACTTATATCGAGTCAGTATATATTTGGAAAGAAAATCAGCGGTCTCAATGCTCAAGCACCCCTACTTTTTCGCTATAGTTCCATTTAGCCAGAATGAGTAATACACCAAGGCCATCCTGGTTATAGAATCAATGCTGACAGGAAGGGCAGAAATAAGCTGATCGGCCTGCCATCTTTATTCTTTTTATTTCAGTGCCACACTTGCATTTCTTTTTTTGATAGACTCGTAAAAAGTTTTGGAACTGACCGCTTTGATCCTCAACACTGCGGTAATCTGATATTGTTGTCCCATTTTTTTCTATTGCTTCTTTTAGAACAACCTTGGTCTGTTCTACGATCTTTTCTATCTGTATTAGGGAGAGTCCATCCGCCTGCTTCCGTGGATCGATCTTACAACGATAGAGAATCTCCAATACATAAATATTCCCCAATCCAGCAATAATATTTTGATTTAAAAGAAGATTCCTGATCGGGGCTTTTCTATTTTTTAATTGTTTAGAAAGAAATTCTGGATTCAATTGATCTGAAAGCGGCTCAGCTCCCAACTTCTCTAAAGCAAGAACAGCTTGGCTATTCTTCATAACCTGGATTTTCCCAAAAGTACGCACATCATCAAAAATAAGCCGGCTTCCATCGGAGAAGAATATCTCCGCCCGGCAGTGTTTTGATCGTCGGTCAGAATCAGCTTCGAAGATGAGTTTTCCGGTCATCCTTAAATGGATGACGATTTTGCATTCAGCTGTGGTCTTAACAATTATATATTTCCCTCGCCGCTCCACAAGTTTAACCTTCCCGTAATCTACATTCAGCAGACTGTTCTCAACTGTGCCCTTGCGATACTCAGCAATTCTGCTTATCTTTTTCTCTATTATTATAGAGTTCAAGCCATTGATAATGGTTTGAACTTCAGGTAGCTCCGGCAAGCTTATCTGCTTCCCTTATTTTTAGTAGCTTGAGCAAAATATAAAAAAGCAGCAGCAGCAAGCACAGCTATAAGAGCGCTATACCTGTGTACCTCAAATAGATCTATTTGAACTTTTAAGGAAAATACCGGCAGCATCATAACCAGAGCTGTTACTATAAGTAAAAAACCTGCTACTATAAACAGCCAGAAGTATATCCTGCTCCGGGTAGAATCAGAATTCTTTTCTGTATTCTCTTCTTCAGGTGGAAAAACATAAGAACGGGCCCTTAAAACCAAAGCAAGAGCCAAGCTTACGGCAAAAACACCACCAGCGCAGACATGAAGCATTAAGGGAAATCCATACAGGCGCCGGGGGAACAATAAGGCAAAAAGAAATCCGCTGGCTGCTAAATAAAGAAAACTAAGGCATAAGCAGATAAAAATCCATCTTACATTTCCAGGGTAGGGATGCTTTATCCATTTCTTCCAGTACTCGCGGAAGTGCTTAGCCCACGAAGCCTTAAAAAGGCCGGTGATAGATTTAAAAAACCAGGGAAAATAGGCCTTTAAAGAAAAACCAGCCGAATCCTTCTCCGTCTTAACTTCCAAACCGTGGAAGTTATGTAAGCTAAGTGCAAATATTAAACCTACTACAGAAATTAAGGTAATTACAGTAAATATCAAGGATTATCTCCTATTATCTAAAAGCCCCGATGCTCTTCCAACTGCCCTTATCACAACAAAAAGCAGCAAAGCAGTGATGATCAAACCAGCAATAAAGAGGACTATTTTTAACAGGGGGCGGACAGTAAAAGAAAGCCCGAACAATTTCTGATAGGGCTTATCCAATCCCATAAAAGAGTTTCCGGAACGGGAGGCAACTTGTTTGGTTTGAAGCGGGCCTGTTCCCTGCACCCGGCTGAAAAAGAAATCAGACCCGATCGAATGGCAGTCTTTACATCCATTTATTCCCAATGACTGCTGAGCTGGCCGGACCTGATGGGCCAAAGGCCAAACAACAGGCTCCGCAGCAGCATTCTTTTCGGATTTAAGCCCTTCTTCCTCATCAAGCAGAAACATCCTGCCGCCTGAAATGTAGAAATATTCTTTCTGCACACTGGATCCCTGCCCTTCTTTGCCTGCACTCAAAGCTTTGAGAATAAGGCGGACCTGTTCTTCAGTCAAAGTCTGCTCGTATCCTGCCGTAGCAACCACTGTTCGTAAAGCAAATTCTGATACCAGGGGGTAAATTTCCTCATCATCAATCCAATGCAGATTAGGATGTTCTATAGCTTTTCCCTGCCATCCTTTTTTCTCTAAATAGCCCTCCCGGATAAAATATAAAGACTTTTTATTGAGCATAACTGGCTTGCCTGGTGTATCCTCCAGAGTCCCCAGAGCAGCAAGCGTATTCAGGATCAGTGTTTCAAGGTCAATATCAGGTTCCTCAGCATCAGGGTCAAAGTCCGGGATCAATGGATCTGCTTTACTTTCCTTCTCAACCGCCCACAATTCATCCGGCCTGATCTTTTCCCCCGAATATAAAGAAACATCCAGGCCTCCATCAATATTAAGCTTATAGAGTTTCCCTTCTCTTGCCATAACCGGAACTCCATCTATATCAGACATTGTGGAAAAAGCGGCAAGGATACGGGTTATCTTCTTTTCAACTTCAAGTATCTCCCCGGCTGCAGCCTGAACTTCAGCCGGCTTAAGCGGCTTGATGTTCTCCCCTTCCTTTTCCCCCCAGAAGGCCGGCCACATAAGCCGGTTAGGAGAAAGCTTTCCTCCCGAATCTCTGATATATACAGGTTCTACTATATGCGGAAGTTCTGTCATCCATTGGGCAATACCGTAAATCCCCAGACGATTGGCCCGCGATGTTCTGACCCTTACCAGCTCTTTTTCTGGTACCGGACCTGAATGACAAACAGTACAGGAAAGTCTCTCAAAATGAACTGCTGGAAGGCCTTTATGTAAAGGATAGGGCGCACCCAAGCGTCCGGCAGCCTCTCCTCCCCGCCGGGAAAGGTCATTGCCGATATGGCAGCCTTGGCAGGTGAATTCAGAGATTCCAGGCTTATGGTATTCTTCAGCTTCTCCCTCATACCCCCGGATCATTGTATGGCTCAGGTCATTCCTGTGGCAGCTGACACATTTAATACCGGCTGATGCATGAATATCCCCGTCTGCTTCAAACTGTTTCATTCCAGCCTGAGAAACAGAGTGGCAAACCAGGCAGCGATCATCTTCCGGTTTATAAGCGATGTCAAAAAACACATTATGATTGCTATCAAAAAAGTTACGGTTATAGCGAACAGAAGGAACAACAGCATATTCGGTATCATCAGGGTTGGGGCCGTCAATTATATCCCAGGTCGGAGGCAGGCGAAAGGCCATTCCTCCAACCTCGCCCAGGCCGGAGGCAGCAGTTGCAGCCCAGCGGAAATTCTGGCGCAGTACTTGTACAGCCCATTCGCTGTGACTCTGCAGCCTTGAAACACTGTGGCAGCCCATACAGTTTATCTCAAGCTTTCCAGACACATTCCAGCGGGACTCAGGGCTCATATTCTCAAGATCCGGTTCAGTCACATTTCCCCCTGTCATATGCCGGCCAAAAAGAAGGGTAAAATCCCAAAAGCTAAGCCCCAGGTCTTGGGGGTTCCAAACACCCTGCCATTTGCGATAAGACACAGGGAGTACAGTTCCAGTTTCGGGGTCCATCCAGATCCAAGGCTCTCCGGGACGGCCCGGTTGGTCAGTAGAAACCGAATTAAAATGGAGGCCCTGCCTGATATCTTCATAATCATGGCAGGGAGCACAGGAAAAGCGTGTAGAATAAGGCAAGGGATAGGATTCAGTAGGGATTATCTTCTCATCAAGTTCATCTTTTAAAGGAATTATATGGACCGGGCTTGTCCGGTTTCCATCCCAGTCTTTTTTTGTCTGAATAAAATCTGCCCCCAGGAATCCGGAAATTCCTACCCCTATTATAATAAAAAGAATAACAATTTTATCAGGCTTCATGCTTTGAACTGCTCCGGGCTGAATTTTAATAAACGCTTTACTCTTACTGCTTCATTTACTTTAAGCACTGTCACTGCAGATTCATATCCGATTTCTGCCGGGCAATTTAAGGGAACACCATTTCTTACAGCAGAGAAAAAGTTTTCCAGATGAGGCTGGTGAGCAGGCTTTGCCAATTCAACCGGAAAAGGCCAGCGTCCGGCTTCTTCTGTGACCCGGACATCAAGGAAAATATTTTTAGTATCGACTTTTTGAATGGGAGACGTCTCTGATATAAGCAAACCTTCCTTTACCAGAGAATCCCATTCCGGTGCGTGCGATTCCCGCATAGCCCAATTGCCTTTCTGAGGAATTTCAGAGGTAACTATCGAACCGTTCTCTCCCATAAATGTCTCATAAAAACCCCCATGCTTGGTGGTAGTCTGGACCTGGTAAAAAGCACGTGCCTTTCCCTCTGGAGTATCAAATTCAAATATGGCCATCACATTGTCAAACCATTCCCGGTTTTTATAATAATCCATTCCTCCGCTGGCTATTACAGTACTGGGATTTACTCCAAAAACCCAGGGAAAAAGGTCTATCTGGTGTGAGCCTAGGTCAACGACCGGCCCTCCTCCATACTTTTTAAACCAGCGCCAGTTGCGAAACTCTGTCATTGAACGGTATCCGTATTTTTCCAGCTTGCTCTGCGATATAGTATAGTTTTTCGGCCAGCCAAGCATATCTCCCTTAGCTCTGTTCCATTGGGCATAAGCCTGAGAAACCCGGCCTAAAAGCTTTTTCTCCACCAATAAGCGGTCTATAGCATGGAGATATCTGGGATTGCTGCGGCGCTGGTGTCCGATCTGCAGCAGTTTCCCGGTGTGTTCTGCTGTCTTTACCATAGTCTTCGCTTTTGCCAGAGAGTTTGACATCTCTTTTTCGCAGTAGACATGGAGGCCCGTTTCCATACAAGCATTGGCATGTTCAGCATGCATCCAGTCAGGAGAAGCAACAATAACTGCATCCAGAGTTTTCTCTTTAGCCAATAGTTCCCGGTAGTCTTCGTACACATTGACGATATGTCCGTATTTTTTAAGATATCGGCTGCCGTAGCGCTGGCTGTAGTCCCAAATATCACACAATGCAGTAATCCTGATACCCTGGAGCCGCAGGCATGATTCAATAAGGATCCGGCCCTGTGCCCCTACTCCGATAAAAGCAATATTAAGGTCTCCGGCTTTTACTGTATTCTCTTTTTTTTGGCTAAAAGATGCTCCAGATAAAGTCCTCCCTGCCAGGGCCACACCCAGCCCGGCTGAGGCTGATGATCTTAAAAAATCCCGTCGGGATAGCTTCTTTTTCTTTTTGATATTATTAGTTTTATCAGGCATTTTTATCCTTCCCTTTCATAGCCTTTACACTTTATAACCAACATTTTATATGAATAATCCAAGCTATAATAAGAAATTTTACTTCAATATAGGGCATTATGTCCAGAAAAGGGAAAGTCTCTCTGTTTATTCCTTCATGTCTTTGTCAAACGCTATATCTGAAGGAGAAAAATTAATGGACTTAACATATTCAACCGATTCCTGAGCTCCGAACTCCCGATCCATCCCATTATCTTCCCATTCAACAGAAAGCGGTCCTTTATATCCGATCTCATTCAGCTCTCTGATGATCTCTTCGAAATTGACATCACCATGACCCAGAGACCTGAAATTCCATCCCCTGCGCAGGTCTCCAAAGGGAAGATGCGAGCCCAGTATTCCGGCTTTCCCATCCAGGATAACAGCTGCATCTTTCATGTGTACATGATATATCCGGTCTTTAAATTCCCGGATAAACAAATGCGGTTCCATACCCTGCCAGAGAAGATGGCTGGGGTCAAAGTTGAAACCCAGAGTTGAACGGTTCTTGAATTTTTCCAGAAGCCGTTTTGCCGTATAAAAATCAAAAGCGATCTCTGTAGGATGTACTTCAAGGCCGAATTTAATACCACTGCGGTCGAATTCATCAAAGATCGGAGTCCACAGTTTATATATTTTTTCAAAGCCTGCTTCCACCATCTCTTCACTGGTGGGAGGGAAAGAATACCAAAATTTCCAGATAGGCGAACCCATAAAACCTGTCACTACATAACATCCCATGTTTTTTGCCGCCTTAGCTGTGGCTTTCATCTCTTCGACTGCCCAAGTACGCAGCTCTTCCGGTTTTCCTTTGACTTTCTCCGGTGCGAATCCATCCAGCCTTTCATCATACCGGTCTCCTACACACTGACCGGCAAGATGGGCCCCCAGAGCCCAACATTTTAGGTTATATTTTTTAAGTATCTCTTTTTTCTTTTCCACATATGCAGGGTCCTGGGCAGCTTTCCGTACCTGCATATGGTCTCCCCAGCAGGCTATTTCTAAGCCCTCATAGCCCCAACTGCTTGCCTTTCGGCAGATCTCTTCAAAAGGCAGATCAGCCCATTGTCCGGTAAATATAGTAATAGGTTTGCTCAATTTATCCTCCTTTAAGTTAAAGCCATATTGCTCCTTTTTTAGAACTCTCAACACACCTTTCAATATATTTTACTCCCTGGATGCCAGCCTCTACTCCAGGGAAATCAAGGTCATCTTCAGATAATGTTTCACCGGATATTTTTTTGGCAAGGGCTGGGATAAAAGTTGAATAGAGATTAGCAAAAGCCTCAAAATATCCTTCCGGATGACCTGATGGGATACGAGAGTATTTCTGGGCATGGGGATAAAATTCATCACGCCCCCGCGAGACGATCTCAGTCGGCTTGTTGAGGTAAGAAATTTTTAAGTAATTAGGCTTTTCCTGACACCAGTCCAAAGAGGCTTTTGTGCCGAATATCCTAACCCTGAAGCCATTATCATGTCCAATGGCGATCTGGGAGCTCCAATACAATCCTTTTGCGCCATTGTCATACTCAAGCATAATGGAAGCATTATCATCCAGGGTTCGTTCTTCTATAATCGTATCCAGTCTGGCACAGAGGGATCTGATCTTTAAACCGGTTATGTAAGATACCATATTTTCTATATGGCTTCCGATATCACCGACACAATTGGATATTCCCGCCCGTTTTGGGTCAGTCCTCCAAGCAGACTGTTTCTGTCCGGTTTTTTCAAGCCGGGTAGCCAACCACTCCTGGGGATATTCGGCATTAACAAAACGTATGTCCCCTAGGTCTCCATGGGCTACCATAGCCCGCATATGTTTGGCAACAGGATACCCAGTATAGGCATAAGTCACACAAAAAAGCAGGTCTTTTTCTGCAGCCAAGCGGCCAAGTTTTTCTGCTTCCCCGCTGTCTGTAGTAAGGGGTTTCTCGCAGACAATATGAAAGCCGCACTCAAGCGCCATCTTAGTTATGGGAAAATGAGTATTATTGGGAGTGGCAATTATAATAAAGTCAGCACCATCATTACGTTTCCTTTCTGCCTCTATCATCTCTTGATAAGTGCGGTACAAGCGTTCTTTGCTCAAGCCCAGCATTTCTCCGGTTGCTAAGGTGTTTTTAAAATCCTGGGAAAAACACCCTGCAACCAACTTTGCCCCGCCATCCATAGCAATGGCTTTTCTATGCACATCTCCGATGAACGCACCCTGTCCGCCGCCTACCATAGCATACCTTAGCCGGGGAGTTTTAGAACCTGATTGAACTCCTTCTATCATAAAAATATCTCCCTTCTTGATTATTTTTCAAGCCTTGCTTTTATCATATCCACTGCCGCCTGTGCTTCGGATTTTACATCTTGGTCTATCAGCAGGGATTCCGCCAGCTCAAGCGCATCCAAGCAGATAAATTTTGGAAGTATTCCCAGTACAGCTATTTTCTCTTCCGGACGCCGGGCTATTTTTAGCGCTGCTTGTAAAGAGCTGACAACCGCCTCCGGTAAACGAAATTTTTCCCTTCCTATCAAACGAATATAGGCCCTTAATGCCAACACCTGATGGGTTGGGTTTTCTGAAGCTTTTGCGATCCTGAATAAATCATCCCTGGCTGTTAAGGTAGGCCATTCCGCCAGTGCGCGTATTACAGCATCCTGAATATCACTGCTATTTCCCCCCAACGCCCAGCGGAGGACCGGCAGAGTACTGTCATCCCCGATTTTCCCCAGGGTACGATACAAGGCAGCCCGGATGTTTACATCTATAACTTCAGGAATAATTACAACCAGCGCCGCTCCCCGCTTGTGCGGCTCTGCGATCTTTCCAGCAACAGCTGCGATTGTCACTATCATCTCATTTTGTTCCCTCTCACCCTGCAATTCCAGCATAATGTTTATGAGCCGGGAAAGATCGGCTGGAACAGCAAGCACTTTAAGCGCCTTTATAGCCTGGATGTGGTTTTCAGACTCTGCATCACCAATTATGCTAAATAAAACAGGTTGACCTTCTTTAATCCGCCGCTCCTCAATACAGCGGATTAGTTCATTCCGAATTTGAGTATCTTTGTTTTTTTCTAATCCAACCAGGACAGCCTGATCTACTCCTTCTCCTTTAAGATTCCCTAAACTATTCCGGGCAGTACTTTGTTCAATTCCTGTAGATTCAGCAGCATAAAGGGAGAAAAAGTTCACCAGAGAAGCATCCCCAAGACTACCAAGCGCTGCCAGAGCAGCAATCCTTACTCTTTTTTCCTGACTTTTAACCGCCTCTTTTACAACTGTCAGTACTTCTGGCCGCTGAAACCGGGCCAGGACCGTTAATAACTGGGCCTGATTATCTATCGGAAGCTCAGGCAATATATGACATACAGCTTTAAGAGATGAATCATCAAGATCATCACTGATCATCCCAATAGCAGAGGTATACATTTCTTTATCCCCGCTTTTTAGAATATCCAGGATCATCGGGCCGGCTTTAGCGCCGGCTGATGAGATCTTGCCGCACCCAGCAGCCTGGCGTAATGAAGCCGGGATATCTAAGAACAAAAGGGCGTCATAGATTTCGGCAGCTTTTTTTTGCTGCTCTTGCAGCTGATATTTTTCCGCACATTTTAGCAGGGATGAAGCTGTCTGAGCTTTAATATTTCCTTTGGCTGCACTCAAAGTTTCCATAAGAATCTCAACTGCTTCAGGAGTAGCTATCCATCCCAACGCGGTCACAGCAGCAAGGGCTGATTCGACCTCGGATCCATGTATCAGCCTTCCTAAAGGAGCTACTGCAGCTGCAACTCTTCGTTGACCTAAAGAAGAGATGATCCCCAGCCTTGTATCCCCTTGGGTTATGGAAAGGGCATTAAGCAGGGCTTTTTCAGCAGAAATACAGGGTATCTTTTCCAAAGCATAACGGGCCATATCCGTAGTCTCTTTCTTAAGGAGTTTCTTTTCCAGCACCGGCACAGATTTTTCGCTTCCTATTATCCGCAAATGCCGGCAGGCTTCCATCTTTGCTTCAAGGGTGGCATCTGAGTCAAGAAAAAAAAGAAGCTCTTCCTCACAAACTGCCCTGGACTCAGGAGATTTCCGGTGTTTGCGAATATAATCATTTAATTTTAGAATTATTTCATCGTTCCGGCCCTGCTTGTAGGTTGTTAGCTGCTTAAGGATATCCTTTAAGTTTTGACCAGACTGGGCAGCATTAAGCTCGAGAACAACTGTTCCTGATAGAAGACAGAATCCCAGCATCAATGTTACCCAAAGAGATAATGTAGAGTTGAATGTTTTCTTTTTTGTTTTCATATTAGCCTCTTTCCTAACCTAATTGCCAGGGATTACGGTAAGCACGGCTTAACAAACGGGTAGCTTCAGGGTCGCCCTTAATAGTCTCGGTTTTTGGATCCCAGCTAATTTTTCGTCCCAGCTCAATTGCGATAACACCAAGGTGTCCTACACTGGCTGAACGGTGAGCCACTTCAGCTGGAGTAATGGTCTGTTTTCGCAGCTTTACACAATCCAGAAAATTTTGAAAATGGTCTCTGCTTTTATATAACCGTTCTTCATCAGGGCCTATAAACTCATCAAGCATAGATATCGGATCTGCTTCCAGGCCACCCCGGTCACACCAGACCCAACCGTATTCGCCGATCCACTTTGTGCCGCTGCGGATTTCAGGATACCCTCCCGCGACTATCATGGGAGTTCCATCAGCATAACGAGTTTCTACATAATAACGGGTGGGGCTGTTCCATACTCCAGCCCTGGTATATTCTCCTGTGCCCTGAACCTCAACCGGGCCAGTATAATCCCAGCCCATACCCCAATGGGCGATATCTACATGATGTCCGACCCAGTCCATAAACTGCCCCCCTCCCAGGTCCATATTCCAGCGCCAGTTTCTGTGTACACGTGCTGGGCAGTATGGAGCATAAGGAGCAGGCCCTAGCCAAAAATCATAATCCAGATGTTCAGGTGGAGGCCCCATGGTCTCCTGGCCTTTTGTCCCGGCAAAATCATGGTGACCGGATGGTAATCCGACCTCGATTTTTTTGACCTTCCCGATACGCCCGTTCCGGACTAGCTCAGAGGCTTGATGAAAATTTGCCACAGAACGCTGCCAGCTTCCGGTCTGCCAGACACGACCGTAACGTTTGACAGCATCACAAAGAGCCCGTCCTTCTACCAGGCTGTGAGTAAAAGGTTTTTCCCCAAAAATATCAAATCCTGCCCTGGCACAGGTGGTTGCTACAATGGCATGCCACTGATCAGGCACAGCAATAGAAACAGCGTCGATATCTTTGTGCTCACAGAGTTTTCGAAAATCATGATAAATAGCACAATCTTTGTTTCCGTATTCTTTATTGACAATATCCCGCGCCTCTATCAGGTGTTTCTCATCTAAATCACAAACCGCGACCCACTCTACTTCATCCTTGCTTAAAAAGTTCCTCATATTGGGGATTCCCTGCATGCCGAAACCGATGCCTGCCATTACGATCCGGCTGCTGGGGGCAGGGCGGCCCGGCTTCCCGAAAACTGAAGACGGGACTATAGAAGGAATAGCAGCTACTCCGACTGCAGCTACTGGCAGTTTTTTGAGAAACTGCCTCCGGTTTAGTTTTTTACGATTTTTTTTCATATTTTCTCCTGCTTTGACTCTATCTAAATTACCCATAAAACCATCTTATTCAAAATGATTTATCTTTTCAATAAAAATTGAAAGAACTACCCCACAACTCCATATTGTGTTTTCTTAAGCAGATATAGTAGAATTTCACTGTGACATATCTTAAATCGGATAAGCGGAAATGGGGGAAATAAATATGCGTATCGGAATCTACCATGGGTATGAGCTTACAGGTTCCGGCAGCAATGAGTATGTTCGTTATCTAGCGAAAGCTCTGATCAATGCAGGCCAGGAAGTGCATGTTATCTGCCGGGAAGAAAACCCGGAAACGATTTCTTTTATTACTCATGCATATGCATGGAAATTAAAGGGAAGCGTTGAAATTCTATTCGAACACAAAGACAAAAAACCTGCTTGTTATATCCATCAACTTCCCCACGGAAAAATTCGACCGGTATATTTAATCGATAAACAGCGAGAGGGCAACATCAGTTCGTTCACTACCTTAACAGACAAAGAACTCAAGGAATACCATGAGGACAACGAACGCCTCCTGACTAAAATCCTCTCTGTTTATAAACTTGACATGCTTCATTCCAATCATGTGGTTTACCAGCCGATCGCCGCTCTTAATGCCTGCAAAAAAACCAACACCAAACATATTATTTATCCGCATGGCAGCTCTATCGAATATACTGTAAGGCCGGATAAACGGTTTTACGACTTGGCGCTCAAAGGTATCCTTGGATGTGACGGGCTGATCATTGGTAACCGGGAAGTACGCGACCGCATCCTCGACCTCTACCCTAAGCACCGGGAAACCATTCTGGCAAAAACACAAATCGTGGGAGTCGGGGTAGATACTTCATTGTTTAAGCCGGTTAAACGGTCCGAAAGAAAATCCTCTATTCAAAAGTTAATTACCACAAAGGGGGGAGGCGGAAAAAGACCTGAGCAGGCCAGGGAACTTCATAAGGCCTTGGAAGACGGGGATATTCAAGCAACCCAAAGTTATTGGAATGGTTATCAGCATTCTTTACCAGATGCAGATTTAAATGATCATTTAAAACGGATCCCCTGGGATCAGAATATCCTCTTTTTTGTAGGCGCATTAACTGTCGGGAAAGGAATCCAGAGCCTCATCACTGCCCTGCCCGGTGTGCTTGACCAGCATCCTGGAACCCATTTAGTCATTATCGGCGCAGGAGCATACCGAGAGGTTTTGGAAGCGCTTGTATATGCTATCTCGAGATCGAACCAAGATTTACTGCTTCAGTTATGCGAAAAAGGCTTTGACCTGGATCGTAATGAACTGACCGGCCCCTGGGAAGATGTCCAAACTTTTTTAGATAAGCCCGGAAATAGGAAGCTTATTCTGGAAAAAGGAAAAAATTTAGACCAGCACATTCACTTTTTAGGAAGATTAGACCACTCCCGCTTACCTTATATTTTTCCATGTGTAGACCTGGCCGTTTTCCCCTCAGTTGTTCCGGAAGCTTATCCGCTTGTGGTCATGGAATCGCTGTCAAACGGTGTTTTCTGTCTGGTGTCGTATTTCAGCGGATTCAAGGATAGTGTTGATGACCTACGTATATCAGTGGGCGAAAAACTTAATAACCTAATGAAAATCCCCATAAACATAGAGGTGCGGGTTAATTCTATTGCCTCGAACCTAAATACACTCCTTGCTGAAGATGATGTGCAAGTTATCCGGCCCAAATTACGTCAGATCGCGGAAAAAAACTATGATTGGAGCTTGAGAGCCAAACAAATGATCGCTGCGTATAAGGTAGTTTCGGACAAATGAAATGAAATTCTTATCATTAAAATAATTTTTTGGAGGCAGATATGAGATGGCTTCGTATGGTTTCATTTATTCTTATAATGTGTTTTGTTTTTTCATTCCCTCTTGTTTTTGCTCAAAATAAGGGTGCATATTTAGGGGAACTGACCTGGCCTGAAGCTAAAAATAAATTAAAAGAAGCGCCTATTGTAATTATTCCTTTTGGAGCCGGAGCCAAAGAACATGGCCCCCACCTCCCCATGAATGCTGATTTTAAGGTCATGGATTATCTATGCCAGAAAGCTGTTTCAGCTCTTCCGGTCATTGTAGCCCCCCCCATTCAACATGGTTGGTTTCCCGCATTTCGAGATTTTCCTGGAACCGAAATTGCAGATGCCCATGTATTTCAGAATTATATTCTTGAAATCGCTCAATCACTGATACGCTGTGGCACAAAACGTATTGTCTTTCTAAACACCGGCATATTCAAAGCTACAGGTTTACCAATATCCATTGTAGCCAGAAAGATCAGAGTTGAAAAAGGGATCCCAACTTTGGTGGTATCCTGGGACGACCTTGAAAACAAAGAAGTCTACTCCCTTCAGGAACAGAAAATAGGAGGACATGCTGACGAGATAGAAACATCTATTCATCTCTTTTTACAACCTGATCTTGTACAGATGGAAAAAGCGGTTACTGATTATGGAAATAGAGTGACCCAAAATCATTACCCCGGCTATAAACCCGGGCTATTTTCCCTTAATCCCAAAGACCCAGCTTACTCAGCTACCGGCTTAATTGGAGATCCTACCCTTGCTACTAAAGAAAAAGGAGAAAAAGCACTGGAAATCATGACTAAAAACTGGTTAAGGGCTTTAACAGAGTTTGCCAAAACTCCTTTATCAAAAAACTGAATTCGTGAGAAAGAATACCATATTGAAAAAAGGCTTGTTATCAAGTCTTCTTTTACTCATGACCTTGGGCCTTTTATACACTGAGGACACTATAATCCTGATCAACCGGAGCGGAAGACGGAGTAATAGGGCGGAGGAAGGGCTTGCAAAGTCAGGGGGAAAACATATAGAATTATCTCCAATCGAGATAATTTTTGTTTTTCTCATATAAGGAGGAAACATGATAAAAAAACTTGTTTCATTAGCAGCCCTAATTCTTATTATTACCGCCTCCGGTCTAGCTCAGAACCTGGTTCTTAAAGGAGGAACTGTTTTGACCTTGACCAATGGAACGATCGAAAACGGAACCATTGTTATCCGCAACGGCAAGATAATCGCAATCGGCAGAGATGTATTGATTCCGTCCGGGATTAAAGTAATCAACACCAGCGGAAAATATATAATGCCGGGTATTATCGATACCCATGTTCATTACGCCCTTACCGGCATGTCTGATGTTAATGAAGCGACAGACCCAGTAACGCCCCAGATATGGATGAAAGATGTCCTCGTCCCTGGTCATGATTCCATACTTAAAACTCTGGCCGGCGGAGTAACTGCTGTCAAGACCATGCACGGAAGTGCTAATGTTATAGGTGGAGTAAATGTCACTATAAAACTTAAATATAATGCCCCGGTTGAAGAAATGATCATTCAGGACGCCCGTCAGCAGCTAAAAATGGCATTAGGAGAGAATCCCAAACGCACTTACGGCCAGGGCAAAGGAAAAACTCCTTCCACCCGTATGGGAAATGCCTATGTAGCACGTAAAGCCTTTATCGAAGCCCGGGAATATAAGGCCAAATGGGATAAATACGAAAAAGATAAAGCCGCTGAAGAAAAAGACATAATCCCGCCGAAAAAAGACCTAAAAATGGAAACATTAAAGCAGGTCCTGGAAAAAAAGTTGAGCATTGACTGCCATATCTACCGGGCGGATGAGATCGCCTGGATAATAAATTTCTGCAAAGAATTTGATCTGGACCTTATGCAGATAAGCCATTGCATTGATGGCTATAAAGTGGCTGACATAATGGCTGAAGCTGGAGTCTCATCCGGAGGATGGGTCGACTCCTGGGGATTTAAAGAAGAAGCTTATGACGGTAATCCCTGGGGTTTTAAAATCATGTTTGATGCCGGTGTTAATATTGTGGTCAATACCGACTCTGTTTCTCCCGGAGTCAGCCGTTATCTTTTTCTGGATGTATCAAAAGTTTTAAAATACAATGATCTGCCTGAAGTCGAAGTATTAAAAATGATCACTCTAAATGCAGCCAAGGCCCTGGAAATCGACCATCGCGTAGGAAGCCTTGAAACAGGCAAGGACGGTGACATAGCGGTTTTCAGCAAACATCCCCTGGATTCCTTTACAAAATGCCTTATGACTATCATCGAAGGCAAGATATATTTTGACTACACAAAAGACAGTATCACTGTAAAGGGAGGGATTCTATGAATAAGAAAGCATATATTATAAGCAGCCTGTTCCTGTTTTTCCTGGCAGCCCTCATAGCTTTTCCCCAGGAAACCATTTTGATAAAAAACGGGACCATTGTTCCGGTCTATGGAAAGACCATAAAAAACGGAGATCTTCTGATACAAAACGGAAAAATCCTTAAAATCGGAACTGATATTAAAGCTCCCTCAGATGCAATGATAATCGACTCAAGCGGCAAGTACGTCTATCCCGGGATCATAGCTCTTATGACCGCTGTTGGAGTAACCGGATACCCCGGGGCCGGAAACGACCAGAATGAAGTAGGCCTTGTCACTCCTCAAATGGATCCTTATGATGCCATTAACCCCGAGGATAATACTATTGAAGTTACTCGCATGGGAGGAGTGACTACTGTCCATACCACAAGCGGGTCCCGCAACATAATCAATGGAAAATCTGTGATATTAAACCTCGAAGGCGCTCTGGTTCAGGAAATGGTGATAAAAAAATATGCAGCCCAGATATTTAATATAGGAGTCAGGGGAGAAAATAAATACCCCACTACCCTATCCGGCACCATAACTCTGATAAGAGAAAAACTGGACAAAGCCTTAAAATATATAGAAAAGAAAAATGAAAAAAACAGTAAAGAAAACTCTAACAAACGAGACCTCGAGATGGAATCCCTGGTACCGGTCGTTACCGGAAAAGTCAGGGCGGTCTTTCTGACGAATGATGAAGTCACTCTGCGCAATGCTATAAGCATAATCAAAGATTACAATTTAAAAGGGATCATTCAGGCAGGAAAAGGCATTTACAAATATGCCGACAAGCTGGCTGAGGAAAAAATCCCGGTTATCTGGGCAGGAACTACAGCCGGTCCAGGGCGCTGGGAATCCTTTGATAAATATTTCCGTGCCGCTGGGATGCTGGCAAAGAAAGGCATTATGTTTGCATTTGCTACCGGAGGCTTTGGCGGCAGCAGCTACAATATCCGCAATCTCCCTGTTCCTGCAGCGATCTCAGTCGCACACGGGCTTCCAGAGAAGGAAGCTTTAAAGGCTCTAACCATCTACCCGGCAAAAATCCTGGGAATAGATGATATGGTAGGTTCGCTGGAAACAGGTAAAATGGCCAATGTAGTGATCTGGACAGGCAGCCCTCTTCAGATGACATCCAGGATTTATAAAGTGATCATAAATGGAAAGTTGATCCCGAAAACAAGTGTGCAGACACGACTAAGAGATAAATTCGATAAGATAGTCCGTAAACGCATGAAAAAGAAAAAATAAAGATGAGAAAAACAGTTAGTAACAACCAATGGAAAGTATTTAAAGCACTACTGGATTCAAAGCAGGAGCTTTCAACCCCTCAAATTGAAGCCAGATCAGGGTTAGAACATCCCCAAGTTGCAGCCACATTAACTTATGCTCAAGAGCAGGGATGGCTGACAATAAAAGAACACTTACGCAAAGAACTTATCCTATCCGATAGTGCCGAAGACCAGATGAAAAAGGGTCTTCCCGAAAGGCAGGTGCTCCCAATACTGGCAGAGAAAGGCCGGATGCCCATGCAGGATATGGCCCGGATCGCAAAACAAAAAGAAATTCCCATGGGTGATATTATAAAGTGGAGTTCCATGCGGGGGTGGGTGAAAAAAAATAAAGGCGAGCTTATAATTACCAATGATGGACATGAAGCCATAGATAATCCTGATGCTGATGAAAAAGCCATAGAGCTGGCAATAAAAAGCGGCCCCCTGTTTTTAGACCAACTTGAAAAGCATGGTATAGATCCTGCCAGGGTAAATAAATTATTAAATAAGCGTACTTCCCTGGCTAAAATAAAGGAACGAACCATCCGCCTTGCCTGCTTAACTGATACAGGCAGAAAAATCCTGAGAGAAGACATAAAAATCATCAAGGAACAGAATATTCTAGGCCCGGAAGACATCGAAAGCGGAGAATGGAAGAATATCAAACTGCGCCCCTATGATGTCACTCTGGAAGCAGAAAAAACATACCCTGCAAAAATCCATCCTATGCAGAAAATTATCCAGCAGACACGCAAAGCTTTCCTAGAGATGGGATTTAAAGAAATCGTTTCCCCTCAGGCAGAATCAGCTTTCTGGGACTTCGACGCTTTATTCCAGCCCCAGGATCACCCTGCCCGCGACATGCAGGATACATTTTACCTGACCCGTCCATCTGAAGCTAAACTGCCGCATGATAAGTTCGTTGAGAATGTGAAACAGACCCATGAAAACGGCTGGAAAACCGGCTCGACCGGATGGGGGTATAAGTGGGATCTCAGCCGGGCAAAAGAAATGGTGCTGCGCACCCATACTACAGCAACTACAATCCGGGCCCTTGCTGAAGACCCGAATCCTCCCAGAAAGGTATTTTGCGTGGGGAAAGTCTATAGAAATGAAGCTATCAGCTATAAACACCTGCCGGAATTCTTTCAAGTCGACGGAGTTATCATCGATAAAGATGCAAGTTTAGCGACCCTGCTCGGCACCTTGCAGGAGTTTTACCGGAAAATGGGATTTAAAAAGGTTAAATTCAAACCCGCATTTTTTCCTTATACAGAACCAAGCGCTGAAGCTTTTGTCTATATGGAATTAAAAAAGAGCTGGATCGAATTAGGCGGTTCAGGTGTTTTTCGACCTGAGGTGACAAGACCTTTCGGATGTAAGGTGCCAGTTTTAGCCTGGGGGCTCGGGCTTGACCGACTGGCAATGTTAAGATACGGAATAAATGACATACGTGAACTCTACTGGAGTGACCTTGATAAGATCAGGGAGGTGCCGTTATGCCGGTAGTAGCAGTAAGTGTAAAACGGTTAAATGAACTGCTAAATAAGCAGTATAAGATGAACGTCCTGGTGGATGCCCTGGAACAGCTCGGCTGCGATGTAGAAGACACTGCAGAGTTGGGATTATTTCAATGCCCTGCCTGCCAAACACCTAATGACAAACTGGAACATGAGGAACCCCCTAAACGATGCGATTTCTGCGGACATGAAAGTGAAGAACCTTTTGAAAAATATGGCACTGACAAAGTGATCCGTATCGATTTGCTTGCTGACCGGCCCGACCTTTTTGACACCGGAGGACTATCCCGGGCCCTTAAAGGATATCTCGAACTAGAAAAAGGTTTATCCCAATTTACTGTCAAAGAAGGAATTGTCGAAGTCAATGTCGATCCGGTCCTTTCCCAAAAAGAAACCTTTCGGCCCTATATTGCCTGCGCTGTAATCACTATGCCTCCCCTTGATCAGACTAGCCTACGTGAGATTATGCGCCTTCAGGAAAACCTCCACTGGGGAATCGGACGCGACCGGAAATTATCTTCGATCGGAGTGTATGACATGGGGACACTCACTCCGCCTATAAAATACACTACTGTAGATCCAATAAAATTTAAATTCTGTCCTTTGGGAATGCCGGGATTACAGATGACTCCTCAAAAGATTCTGGAAGAACACCCTAAAGGCGTAGCCTATGCTCATCTTATGGATGACTACAAACGCTATCCGATCCTTATGGATGCAAATGATCTGGTGCTTGCTATGCCACCCATTATCAATAGTGATGAAACCAAATGTAAAATCAACTCCTCCCGGCTTTTTGTCGATGTCACCGGAATCACTCAGGATGCGGTCATTAATTCCCTCAATACACTTGTCAGCGCCCTTATTGAACTGGGAGGAGAAGTCGAGACTGTAAAGATGAATTTTCCGGAGGGTTCAAAGGCGACCCCGGATCTATCCCCCAAAAAAATCAATATTAAATTTGAAGCAGCCAAACGCTGGCTGGGACTTGATTTTTCAAGGGAAGAATTTATTGGTTATTTACACAAAATGAGGTTGAATGTTGAACCAAAAAAAGATGTGTACGAAGTAAGCTATCCGGCATTCCGTTCTGACATCCGGCATGAAGTTGATTTATTTGAAGACCTGGCTATCGGATATGGATTTAAGAATATCCAAACCAAATTAGTTCCCTCTCTTACAATTGGAGAAGCCAGGAAAGAAGAAGAGCTTAGTCAGATAGTGCGTGAGGTAATGACCGGCCTGGGTTTTACAGAGATCATGAGCCTACATCTGCAATCTGTGGAAAGACACTTTACAAAATATCAGATGGAGCCGGGAAAAGAACATGTAATCATAAAAAATCCCAAGACCATTGAACAAAAAGTAGCACGCTGCCATCTTATGACCGGGATCATGGAGACTTTTTATAAAAACCACAGAAAAACTGTTCCCCAGCGTATATTTGAAGTCGGGAATATCATACTAATAAACCCTGAAATGGAAACCGGAACAAACGAATACCGCCATCTAGCCTTCGCTATTATAGGGCCGGAAACAGGCTATGCGGAAGGACGCATGGTGCTTGATTCAGTAATGCGCGAGCTTAACTATAAAGGGGATTATAAACCTGTATCACATCCAGCATTTTGCCAAGGCCGCTGTGCTGAAGTAACAGGTGATGCCGGGCTGTGGGCCCGGACCGGCGAGATTCACCCTCAGGTGCTTAACAATTTTGGATTAATCTTTCCAGTTATTTATTGTGAATTGCGTTTGGTTAAAATCATCTGATAGAGGGAAAAACTTATTTATCTATATACCTCCCTATAGCTCTTTGTATCAATCTTTTTTTATTGAATTCCCAAAAACAAACAAGTATAATTCTTAATCTTTAATGAGAAACTTGATGATTTTTTCTATTTTCCATTTTCTATTTACAGGATTTTAACCATGAGATAGTGATATGAATAAAAAGAAAAAACCGCCGATTTTCTCGGGAGCATCTCCAGGGCAGGTAGACTCAGACCTGCAGGACCTGGTTGACTTTCAGGATAAAGGCCTTCCTTTAAAAGAAATATCTCAATTAATCGAAAAAAAATTAGTGCCGCATCTTATGCGGTATGACCTGCCGGCATTCCATTCCCTGTATAATTTTTTCCCTGAAAAAGGAGCTGAATTCGGGGCTAAGATCGCTCTTCATTACAACCAGGGAGTAACAAACTGGCAGGTCTCTCCTGGCGGTGTCATGTTGGAAGAACTGTGCTGCCGGGCACTGTGCCGGCTTTTTAGGCTTTCTCCTGAAGCAGATGCAACATTTATGTACTGCGGCACTTATGCCAACCAGCAGGCCCTTTATATGGCACTACACAGAAAAGCTGAACAAAGAGGATTTGACTTAGCCGAGAAAGGAATCAAAGGCTTTAAAGACCCGGGTAAACTGACAGTATTAACCTCAATCGACGCCCATTTCTCCTTAAAACATGCTGTCCGTACCTTAGGACTTGGTGAGGAAAGCTTGATCTATGTTCCGGTTGATAAAGACCGCCATATGGATATCAATGCCCTAAAAAATATTGTGGCAGGGCTTAAAGAGGACCGGGATATCTTTTGTATCACAGCTACTGCAGGAACAACTTCCACTGGTTCTGTAGATCCTATCCTTCCTGTAGTTGAGATCTGTGAGAAACTCAAAGCCTGGTCACATGTTGACGGCGCTTACGGGCTGGCTTTCAGCTTACTTAAGGAGCGCCGGCAGCTTTTCACAGGAATGGAACAAGCGGATTCTATAACCTGGGATCCCCATAAACAATTCGGAGTCCCTATTCCCAGTTCAATCTTATTTATCCGGAACCGCAAAGAATTCGAACGTATGGCGATATACGGAGAATATTTTAACCGCAAAGATGATCCTGAACCTAATCCCGGGCTGAAATCGCCGCCCTCTACCCGGCCCTTATCCGCTTTGCCGCTAGTAACATCGATCCGCTTTCAGGGAAAAACAAAAGTCCTCAACCGGCTGAGGGCTCTGCTCAATGCAATAGAAAGCTCAGCTTCAAAGCTTAAAGATGCCGCTGACATAGAGCTCTGCCTACAGCCGGATACAAGTATCCTTTGCCTCCGCCTTAATCCCAAGGGATTCCCGGTGGAACATTTAAATAACCTCCAAAAATTTATATACGAGAGGATAAAAACAGAAGGCAAGCGTTCGATTTCGTTGACTCGGCTGGGCGATAAAATGGTTTTAAGGCTGGTTGCAATATCCCCTGCTGTGACTTCTGGTTCCTTGATGAAGACGATTTCTTATGCCCGAGAAATAGCACATAGCAGGATGCGATTATTTTAACAAATGCAGGAAAAGCGACTTCTACCTTAAAAGCTGCCTCTTAATTTCAAAAAAACCTGCTGGTTCTTATTAACGGCTACTCCGAACCATGGATCTCCTATTTTGTGTCCGAATTGAACTGAGGCAAAAGGCGGCAGGATAATTTAACTGCAGAGCAGTTGGACATTAGTTTTCTTTATAGCTGAATTGATTTGAAAAGACCATTCATTACGGGGAAACGGCCGGTACATTCTTGAAGCTGTCAGAAGGTACTTTAAGGAACATCTCCTTCTGGAAAAATAAATTCTAATTCGTGACACAAGACTCTGGCCGCAAATCCCATGTTTTGGATTATCTCGGTTTATTGCAATCCGCGCTTCTTCAATAAAGGCTCGATCTTGGGTTCTTGTCCGCGGAAGTTTAAGTACATGGACTTGTAGTCAGTCGTACCGTTTTTCGCCAATATGTTTGTTCTAAAAGCATTTGCTGTTTTTTGATCAAACAGGCTGGTCTCTTTAAACGCCTCGAACGCATCACAATCCAGAACTGCCGACCATATGTAGCTGTAGTAGCCGGCGGCATATCCCCCGATGATGTGACTGAAATAGGTGCTTCGATACCTGGAGATTATTTCAGGGATCAAGCCGATCTCATTGAGATAGTCTTTTTCAAATTGATTGACGTCCAGGTCCTGTGGCTCTGTGAGAGTGTGGTATTTCATATCCAATAGACTTGCAGCCAGATATTCCACTGTGATGAATCCCTGGTTGAACAAAGCGCTCTTTACGATCTTATCGATCAAATTGTCGGGAATGGGTTCTCCTGTCTTGTAATGTTTGGCATAGTGTTTAATGACCGTCGGTTCAATGGCCCAGTGTTCCATAATCTGGGCTGGGAGTTCGGAAAAATCTGATGACCGGAAGGTCGTTCCATAAGTCACATTAGACAACAGGTTATCCAATCCATGCCCGAATTCATGAAAAAGCGTTTCCACCTCTTCGAGAGTGATCATGGCCGGATCGTCTCCGATGGGTTTGGAGAAGTTACAGACCAAATTCACAACCGGGTCGATCTCTTCTCTGTATTTCCGGCTCTGGCTACGGTACGTTCCACACCAGGCTCCACCACGTTTGCTTGTTCTGGGATGGAAATCCATATAAAGGACTCCACAGTGGGATCCATCCGCTTCCTTGACCTCAAAGACTTGGGCATCCGGATGAGGCAAAGGCACTCCCTCGAGTTCCTTAAAGGTCAGCCCGTAAAGCTGGTTGGCCACCCAAAAAGCCCCATCCCGGACGTTATTCAACACAAAATAGGGCCGCAATTCAGTATCGTCGAGCTGGTATTTTTCCTTTCTCAGTTTTTCAGCGTAATACCACCAATCCCAGGAAGCCAGTTTGAAGCCGCCGCCTTCTCTGTCGATAATGGCCTGCATTTCTTGTCTTTCTCTTTTTGCTACGGGGAGAGAGGCATCCCACAGCCGGTTCAGAAGTCCATAAACGTTCTCTGGATTCCCGGACATTCGTGTTTCCAGTCTGTAATCGGCGTATGTCTTATAACCGAGGAGATTTGCACGTTCGATACGAAGCTTGATGAGATCGGAGAGGATTTGTTTGTTGTCGTGTTCGTTGTCGTTATCGCCTCTTTTTGTGTATGCCCTGTATAGTTTTTCTCTCAGGTCTCTCTTTTCAGAGTACTGCAGAAACGGGATCATACTGGGCTTATGGGTAGTGAAGACCCATTTACCCTCTAATTCTGCTTCCTTGGCCGCCTCAGCAGCTCCTGTGATAGATGATTCCGGTAAACCGGCAAGATCCTCTTCATTTTCGATCACTAATTTGAATTCATTGGTTTCGGCCAGGACGTTTTGACCGAACTGGACACCTAGCTTTGACATCCTTTGATTGATCTCTTTGAGTTTGGCCTGATCTTCATCGTTAAGTTCCGCTCCATTTCGGACATACCTTTTGTAGAGATTTTCGAGCAAATACATCTGTTCATCGGTATAATTCTGTTCCTCCCGCTGCTCGTACAGTGCCTTTATACGCTCAAACAGGTTTTTGTTCAGGTTGATCTCATCCCGGTGGGCCGATAATCGGGGCGCCATTTGTTTCTGGATCGCTTTGAGCTCATCATTGGTATTGGCTCCACTTAATCCGCCAAATACCCTGGACACATCGGAAAGCAGCTTGCCCGACCGGTCCAAAGCAGCGATCGTGTTATTAAAAGTTGGGTCTTCCGTGTTACTAACAAGTTGTTCAATTTCCGCTTTATGTTGTTCCATCCCTTTTTCGTAAGCCGGGACAAAATGTTCAGATTTGATGATGTCAAAGGGTGGGACTTTGTATGGAGTTTCATATTCGGCAAAAAATGGATTGTCTGTTGCAGGCTCTTCTGCAAGAGTTTCCGATTTTTTTGAACATGCAGGAAATAGTAATCCAAACGCCAACAAGATTAGAATCAGATTTTTTTTCATTGTGGGACCTCCTTTATCTGTGTAAAAACAATATCAAAACTAAATATTGTAGTCAACCGGAAATGCGAAGTACGGTAACTTCTCTTTACATGGTCTTTTGGTATGTCTAATTCTAAGAATCTTGAATTGCATTGTAACAGTAAAAGAGACTTCTACCTTAAAAGCTGCCGGTTAATTTCAAAAAAACCTGGTGGTTCTTATTAACCGCTACTCCGAACCATGGATCTCCTATTTGGTATCCAAATTGAACTGAGGCAAAAGGCGGCAGGATAGTGTAGCTGCAGAGCAGTTGAACATTTGTTTTCTTTATAGCTGAATTGATCTGAACAAAACCTTTAAAATGAAGATTTTCAGACATTAAATAATCTGTTTTTATCTTAGCGATATAAGTAGATCTGAACATTAGGTCAGGATTATCATCGTAACTTATATTACAGAAATAAAACTCGATAAATAAACCCTGATTAATCCTATTACTCTTGATAAACTCCATCATCCAAAAAGTAAGGCCAAAATTCTCTCCCATTGAAAATGTAAGCTTGAATAGATTCCCGTCCCCCTTATCCATTCCTGATATTAATTTTGTCCTGTGATTTTTAAAATCCGCAAAATACTGCCACCAATGCTCCACAGACTCTTTATAATCATCTCCCGCCTTCCATCCAGAAACCAACATTGGCCCTCGGATATCTTCATTAAGTCTGTATTCCTGAGTATGTTCTATGCCAACTTCCCAATCAGATCTAAATTTAAAATAGAGACCTTCGTCTATCTTCCAACTGCGGAGGGTGCCGTCCATGCCCCAAAAAATATTATAATTCGAATCATATCTGATATAATCAAAGCTTCCTCCCTGGAATACAAACTTTTTAACCAAAGCTGAGTCGATCTCTTTACGGTTATCGTCAGGGATAAAACCTATATGGTTAACATTTTCTCCAAAATGCTCACTTAACTGAATATAGTTGAGATGAGCATGAAAAGTATCTGAATCATAGACCGGACCTACAGAAAAAGCAAAATTATCTCTGTAATCTCCATAACTGGCAGCAAACCGGCCGGAGAGTTTGAACTTATCGCTCAAAAATATTCCCGCATCAATACCTGCAGCTCCGTAGTTTTTCCCTCCCTCCCGCTTATTGGAGGCTGTAAGACCAAGGAAAGAGGAATTAGAGAACTCTTTTTTAAGGTTAAAAGTCGAATAATTTGCCCGGCTTCCATCATTTGACTTATCTTTATCAGAGAGAACACTCATCCCGGAGTATTCAAACGACCCGGATTTTCCCTTCAGACTTACGCCCCCATCAATATCGCCGATCCGCTTTGAATAAAAAAGCCCAAATTTCTGCTGGTTCTCCCCCGGTATTTCCTGGAAAAAATATCTTTTCTCCGGGATATATAGTTCGTAGGCTGACAGATTCACCACCTCATTGTCAGGTTCCACAGTTACAAATTCAGGATTGATCACTGTGCGGGCAGATGTCAATTGATTAAAGGAGTAGCTGAAATCAAGGCCGGCGCCGTGCATAATTTTTTCGTCTGTTTCCTTTGTGGTTATTAAATGAGTAACCAGCTCCGCTTTTTTTATCGACCTATTCAGTTCAAGCATCTGTAAATCTCCCATCTCCTCTACTTTAAAAGCAGGATCAAGCGGACCTTTTTGAAAAATACTATCAAGACGGGGAACAATTCTGGACAAACTGAGGCCCAGGGAAATATTTTTTTCCGGTCTATATCCAAGGCTGCTAAGGTCGATCGCTATCTCTACACTCCAGCCGAAAGCCCCCATTCTTCCGGCAGCCTCCCACTTTCCGTCCCATTGAGGAACAACAGTAAGCGCATCCCTGCTTATCTTCCCGTCAAACTGAGCGCTTAACATATTAGTCCCGAAATAATAAAAATTATTCAGATCAAATCCAGCGCTGATAAGAACATAAACCGAGTCATCAAGTCGTATATCTTTATCCCGTTCCTTGACGTCAGCAAAAATTTTCTCAGGCTCAGAGTCATAGCAATAGAAAGAAAGATACAAAAATTCATTATCATATGAAATTTTCACAGTTGTGCTTACTACTTCAGGATTATCTCTATCTGAATGGATCTGCAGGAAATCTATTGCATTTGATACATTGTTCCATACCGGCTCATCTAATAGACCGTCTATATTAATGGGTTTGTCAATTTTTAAAGCTGTGGTTTCTTTATTTCTTGTTTGGCTGAAAATTAGCGAATATGACAGAAAAACACAAAATATTATTACAGTTATCTTTCTCACCAAAAATCTCCTTAGAGGTCAGCATGTTTACAGAATGATAATTAAATTCATTTTAAACCGGCAATATAACCAAATCTGTGAGAAATATTATAATCTTTACCCTTCACTTTAACTTTGATATTTTTAAACTTACCGTCTTCCTGATAATCTGCGGGGGTATAATATAAAAGATAATATATTTCTGTCAGCCTATTAGCACTGGTAAAAGCATAAGCCGGATTTTGCGAATTATCTACTATCCCTCCTGTCGCCCTTGCTACCTGAGTAAAAACATTGAACACATCTTCTGACTGCTCACGCATATTTATCCCCGAGAATACACCGGGGTCTTTAGTAATGAATATGAAATTAAAAATTATGGAAGCATCCGCAAAAATCTGCTGGATTTTTCCGACATTTAAAGTCACATGACGTTGGTAAAATTGAAAAAGGTCCTGAAGATCGCCTTGAATATTGGGCTCATCCTGATAGCGGTTCATCATCTGACCAAGAATTCTATCACTGATCTCCGGCCTGAATTCCCTCTCATAGAAAAAAAACACATTTTTCTGGCCTTTTAGTCTTTTAATAGAGCGGGCAAATTGAATGAACTTGTTTTCATCAATAAGCCTTAATTTGTCTAAATTCTGCAAAGTAGACCGATATGATGCCAGTAAAAAGCCGAGGTTCCGGCTTGAACCAAAGGCAGTTGAAGCCGAGTCAGAGTCAATGTCAGTTGCAACAGCACCGTCAGCTTCGACTCCGCCGGCTGCAGAAATAGAACGAACCAACCTCCGCAGATTTGTAAGCAAGCTGCGGTAATTGGCTGCTCCTGTAAGGGTATCTTTCCTTACAATTCTCTGCATCTCCTTTGAAAGGCTCTCTTTGGATTTTATTTTCAAGGCTTTTTTGGGAAGCATATAATTTCCCATAGGAGTCATAATAGTAAGCGTATCCCCCGGAAAAAGCACTTTTTCAAAAAGATAGTCAATGGTTTCATTAAACCTGGGATTATATTCTGATATCTGAAAGATAAGATAATAGTTTCTTGAAAGCTGTGGATCAAAATTTATAACAGTTTCCTTTCTTTCTATTTGCTCTTTGTTTACAAGATATAAAGCTTCAATTTTCTGTAGTATGCCGTTTTCATATATTTCAAAATCCTCTTTAGTAAGGTCTGCGACAAACCTATTCTCCTCAAACACTCTAACCGGAACAACAACATTGATTACAGAAACTTCGTGCTGCTGGTCTTTAGAAAAAAGGGTTACGCTTAAAAGTAAGGCAACTAACAGGGAAGCATATTTTTTCAATTTAAGTCCTCCTCCTCTTTTTACAGCCGCCAGTAAAGGAATCCTTTGTCTTCTGCTTCTTTTTTATTAAAAATTCCTTTAACATCAATAAGAATGGGATTATCACCTCTAGTAAACTCTATCATTCTCTCATAATTCAATTCTTCAAGATATTGCTTATGGTTAACAGCAATAATGACCGCATCGTAAGGTGCATTGTTTTCAATACCCGGGATCATATCTATTCCATAGGCCTGTTTTACTTCCTCCTTCAAAACATAGGGATCATGAACATATACATTTATCCCATATTTTTTTAATTCATTATAGACATCAACGACCTTGGTATTACGTATGTCCCCGATATTTTCTTTAAATGTTAAACCCAGTATTAAAACCTTGCAGCCCTTGACCAGATTCCCGGCTTGTATGAGGTTCTTCACTGTATTTTCAGCTACATGCTTTCCCATATTATCATTTATTCTGCGCCCTGCCAGAATGATCTGCGGATGATAACCGATACTTTCCGCTTTAAACGTTAGATAATATGGGTCGACTCCAATACAGTGGCCCCCGACAAGCCCAGGTAAAAATTTTAAAAAGTTCCATTTACTCCCCGCAGCTGCGAGAACATCCAGAGTGTCAATATCCATCCGCTCAAAAATAAGAGAAAGCTCATTGACCAAGGCAATATTTAAATCACGCTGAGTATTTTCTATTACTTTGGCAGCCTCAGCAGTCTTGATAGTCGGGGCCAAATGAATACCAGCAGTTATTACAGATCCGTATATCATCTTGAGAAAAGCCACCGTTTCAGCACTATCCCCTGAGACCACTTTTCTTATTTTATCAATAGTGTGTTTTTTGTCCCCAGGATTGACTCTTTCTGGGGAATAACCGACATGGAAATCTTTTTTCCAGGACAACCCGGATTCTTTTTCCAGTATCGGGATACAAATATCTTCGGTAACACCAGGATAAACTGTTGACTCATATACAATAACCATATTTTTGGTTAAATTTTTTCCTACTGTTTCAGTAGCTTTTTCTAAAGGAGTAAGATCGGGCTTCTTAAATTTATCGATCGGGGTTGGGACCGCAACGATTATTAAACTGCATTTTGAGATCATTTTCGCATCATCAGTAAACTCAATACCCGCGTTTTTAAGTATCTCAGAGCTCACTTCATTCGTTTTATCTTCCCCTGCTTTTAACTCTGAAATTCTGGTAGAATTAATATCAAACCCGACAATCTGATATTTTCTCGCCATTACGGCCGCCAGAGGAAGGCCGACATATCCCAAGCCGACAATACAGATTTTTTTGTTTTTGTTTATAAACTCCGATATATTCATCATTTAAAAATCTCCCAACCATGGAATATATTGTAAAAATAAATCTTTTTCAAGCTTGTTTTTTTGTAGAATATTTTTTTCTTAAGAGTTATCATTAACATCCACATTTTTCAAGAATAATTCAGGGCCTGATTTATTCACGAGTCGAGGTTGCCGTAGATACAAGGCACAGGGTATGAAGCTGTGGTCCTTCACCTCGAATGCCCTGTAACGAAGTAGATGCGGTGAGATCGGCTCGCCTGTAAGGTAAGAAATGTCGATTTCAAATAGAGATTACATTGTGAACGAAATGGTAAATAGGATTCACGTATCAATCAATGTAGAATATAGATCTAAAAGGATGTAACATAAATATCGACATTTCTTATGAATAATTTAGGTAAGGAGGAAAGATGCATAAACGCACTTTTATTATTTTCGCCGCCCTAATTTTTCTTACAGCAGGAATGGCAAGAGCCCAAATAACCCCCTGGTTTTACTGGACTCTGCTCCCAGAGGATCAAATGGACAAGATCGTAGGCGAAGCATCCGGAGAAACAGCCTGGCATACTATCATGGAGACCGGAGGTTACAGTAAAAACCGTCCGGCTGAAGAGTGGGCTGGGACTTTTTTCGAATCCCAATTCATTTATGACCAGTTAAAATCATACGGCATTCCCGGTGCAGAAATTGTCCGTTTCCCGGGCGGTGAGGCCTGGAACGGCATTAAAGGTGAGCTCTGGGAAATAAAGCCAAACCTCCAAAAATTAGCCTCTTATCGAGACCACAGAGCCATGCTTGCCTCCGGAAGCACCAACACAGATGTAAAGGCTGAGCTGGCCTGGGTGGGACTCGGAACTAAAAAAGAAATCGAAAGCGCCGAGGTAGAAGGAAAAATCGTAGTTACAGAAGGCAGGATCAGCAGTGTTCATGGTGAGGCCTGCTTGAAACAGGGGGCTCTTGGTGTTATTGCTATTAGCACATCACGGCCCTATATCGATCCCCTTCAAATGCCTTGGAGCGGGATAAGAAGCTGGCGAAGCAACTCCGACCAGACTCCAAAATTCGGGTTTCATCTTCCCGCCCGCGAAGGCGATTATCTAAAAAAACGCCTTCTCAAAGGGGAAAAGATATATGTCCACGCTCGGGTAGAATCTAAAATGGAACCATACGAGATGCAGGATGTTGTCTGTCATATTCCCGGCACTGATCCCAAAGCAGGAGAGATCATATTTTCCGCTCACCTTTTTGAAGGTTATAATAAACAGGGTGCCAATGATAATAAATCAGGAAGCGCCACAATTCTTGAAGTCGCACGTGTCCTTATTACCCTAATCCAAGAAGGACAACTGCCGCCGCCAAAACGTACCATCCGTTTTCTCTGGGGGCCCGAATTTTCCGGTACAGGCCCTTGGGTCACAGCCAATAAAGAAATAATGGCCAGGACTTTTTGCAATATTAATATGGATATGGTAGGAGAGTGGCTGAGTAAAAACCAGGCTTTTATGTGTCTTATGCGGACAACTTATGGAAATGCCCACTACATAAATGATGTTATGGAAAACTATTACAGGTACATAGGAGAAGGCAACCGGGAGCGTATTCAAAACCGTAGTACTACCTATAAGGTTCCACACCGTATTGTCGCTCCTTTTGGAGCTGATGAGCCTTTTTACTACTCTATAGAGACCCACTACGGAGCATCCGACCATGAGATCTTTAATGACTGGTCCCTTCACATCCCTGCTGTAATGATGATAGCCTGGCCTGACCGCTGGTATCACACTTCAGGAGATACTGTTGATAAGGCTGATCCCACTCAGTTAAAACGCGTAGCTGCCATCGGAGCAGCTGCTGCCTATACCATTGCCAGCGCTGATGACGACATGGCCATAAAAATCGCCGGTGAAATAACCAGCAATGGTACCCGCCGGCTCGGTCATCAATTCGTTGTGGGCCTGGAAAAAATAAACTCTGCTTCAAGCGAAAATCTGGGAGAAGCTTACAAGATGGCCCAGCTGCATGTAGAGACGGCTGTTTCCAATGAACAAAATACTCTTAAAAGCATTCTCGAACTTGTTGAAGATAAGGCAAAGGTCGGTGCCTATATCACAAAAATGCAGAAGACGATCAAAGCAATCGGCAAAGCACACACGTCCGCGCTTATAATCCACATGGAAGCAGCAGCCAAAAGACTTGGCACAAAGCCGGTGAAAGTACAACTTACGAAGCTTGAAAAAAAAGCCGCGAAAATAATTCCTACTCCCACGGAAAAAGTTTATGTAAACGGATACCGTGAATACAGAAAGTTCATTGATGAGGTCCCAAAAGAAGAAAAAGAGAAATATCCCTATGAGCGAAGAGACATCGCCTCCACAAGTGAACTCCAATCCCTTATAAACGGAAAACGGAGCATTCTTGATATTAAAAACAATCTTGATGTCCAGTATGAAAGAAAATCCAAACTGCAGAGCATTCTCAATTACATAAAAATCCTGGAACTTGCGGGGCTAGCCGAGGTGGATCATGAGATATAAAACCACACTACTTTTTATCCTATTCCTAGCCTTAAGCCTTAACGCCCAGGTATCTCCACCTAAGAAAATCCTCGGCTTTGAAGTAGGTGCGGATTACCACTTAGCTACTTATGACCAGGCAGTGGAATATTTCAACCTATTAGCTAAAGAATCTCCCAAATTTAAGGTCATGGAAATGGGCAAGACCTCGATGGGGCGTCCTATGATCTATGGGATCATAACCTCAGAAAAAAATATGAAAAACCTTGAGCATTACAAGACAATTTCCAGAAAACTGGCTCTCGGTGAAGTATTAACAGATGAAAAGGCTGAGAAACTCGCCTCCGAAGGTAAAGCAGTCGTATGGATCGATGTCGGCATTCATGCCACAGAATGCGCCCCTACCCAGCATGCCCTCCAGCTCGCCTATGAACTTGTAACCAAAGATGACTCTGATACCAGGCTGATTCTTGACAATACGATCGCGCTGCTGATATTCGCAAATCCGGACGGAATGCAGATAGTTGCCGACTGGTACCATCCGAATGTAGATACACCTTATGAAACCAGTTCTCTGCCGTGGCTGTATAACAAATACGTTGGACACGATGATAACCGTGATTCCTATATGAACAACCTCATGGAAACCCGGAACATTACCCATCTTTTAAACCGCACCTGGTACCCGGTTATTCTCTACGACCACCATCAGACAGCCCCTTTCCCGGCCCGCATATGGATACCCCCGGCAGCAGAACCTACCAATCCCAATCTTCATCCGCTCTTTATCCGCGGGAAAAACCTTATAGGCTCCGCCATGGGTTATGCCTTTGACAGAGAAGGAAAAGACGGCGCCATCTCCCGTTTCGCCTTTGATTTTATCTATCCCGGTTATGAAGACTCATTCGGGGACTTCTTCCATATCATCTCCATCATGACAGAGACCGCACTCTACCGCTATGCCACTCCCCGTTTTTATACCCTCAATGATTTTCCTGAAGCCTACCGTGACTTTACTCCTTCTGTCTTCTACCCCAGCCCCTGGAAAGGCGGCTGGTGGCGGCTTAAAGATGCAGTCGATTACTGCTTGACAGCATCCAAGGCTGTATTACACACTGCTGCAGTTTACAGAGAAAGGTTTCTTTACGGAAAATACCAGATGGGCAAAGACGTTACTACCCGTTTTTCCAATGAACCGCCTTATGCCTGGATAATTCCACAGGAACAATGGGACCCTCCGACTGCAGCCCTTCTTGTCAACAGGATGCTGTTACAAGGCATTAAAATCTTCCGTGCCGATGATCCCTTTAAAGCAGATGGCGTCTCCTATCCGGCAGGGACCTGGGTAATTCCCATGAACCAGCCTTTTGCTCTTTTTATAAAAGCGGTCTTTGAAGAACAGGAATATCCTGACCTTACCAAATATCCCACTCAATGGCAGGGAGTAGTAAGTCCGCAGAATTTCCCCGATGCCTACCTGCCTCCTTATGATATGGCAGGCTGGTCTCTTCCTCATCAGATGGGGGTAAAAACCATCAAAGCAAACAATCCCCTTAAAGCAACTTTGACCAGAATAGAAAAAGCTGAACTGCAAGTAGACACTGGCTTGCCAAAGGCCGGCTACGCCTATCTAATATCACCCCAGATAAATAACGGTTCTACAGCTGTTAACCGGATCCTGAAGAAGGGAGGCAAAGTACAACTGGCCCAAGCAGCTTTTAAGGTTAAAGGGAAATCATATCCTGCCGGTACAAAAATAATCCTTTCCCGGAGTGTTTCTTCATCTTTTATGCAGAAACTTTCAAAAGACCTCTCAATAGAGATCAAAGGTACTGGAAGCCGGATCCCTGTAAAAATCCACACCTTAAAAGCTCCTCGTATTGCTCTGTATAGATCATGGCGCGCCAGCATGGATGAAGGGTGGACGCGTTGGCTTTTTGAACAATTCGAGTTCCCTTTTGCCAATATCTATAATGCAGAAATAAAAGCCGGATCTTTACGAACTAAATATGATGTCCTGGTCATCCCCTCAATGTCGACCAATGCCATCATCGATGGACATACAAAGGGGACCATGCCACCCAAGTATGTGGGAGGAATAGAAGAAGCCGGGGTTAGAAATATAAAAATATTTATCGAAGAAGGGGGAACTCTTATTACTTTGAATTCGGGATGCAACTTCGCCTTAGATAAGTTGGGGCTTCCTGTTGGTGATGCCTTAAAAGACGTGAGGCCGCAACGTAGACGCTATGGACAATCTCAAGGAAAGGCTTCACCGGTTAAATTCGCCTGCCCTGGTTCAATTCTGCGGATGAAATTCGACTCTGCTCATCCTGTAGCTTATGGAATGCCGGAAAATGGGTTTGCTCTCTTCTACAACAGCCCGGCCTTTAAGGTGTATCCTTCTGCAGAAAAAACAGCGAAAATAATTTCCAATTACCCTGATAAAAGCCTGCTTAAAAGCGGATTTTTAAAGGGAGAAAAATACCTGAAGAATAAAGCAGCCGCAGTTGAAGTGCAAATGGGAAAAGGAAAAGTGATCCTTTTGGGCTTTGGCGTAAAGAGCAGAGCTCAGCCCTACGGCACTTTTAAGCTACTTTTTAACTCGCTATATTATGGAGCCTTGAAATAGCACGGAGGAAAAATTAATATCTATTTCAGCTTGATCTTTTCTCCTGCAAAGAGCCTTGGGATATTGTTTTCATTAAGGAGCTTATTCAGCTCGGGAAAATCTGTTTCAATAACTGCGTTAACCTGTCCAACGAGTGATTCAAAGGCTTCTATCTGTTTATCGACATCATTGACTTGAGACTCTGACGGGGCTCCCGTATATCCTCCGATAGAACCAAAGAGCATCATAAGCCGGCCGCGGACTGCACTTTGCATTCCTCTCCAGCCTGCATTTGGGTCTCCCAAAAGCTCTAAACGGATATCCTTGAGCTTCTTTGATATTGACTCGATCTTTTTATCCACAGCTTCAGGTACGTCCTTTACTTTTTTAAGATTTTTCTTTATTGAATTTATTTCTTTCTGCAGACTGTTTAAGGCATTGTTTGAAGCATTCAAAGGGCCGTAAATTTTATATATCTTGAAAAGGACATCATGTTGGGCTTTCCGGTCTATAAAGGAAATATCAATCCTCGCATCTCCTTCCACTTTAACCGTTTCAGTCAGCTCATTTTCCCCAAGCTTCATAGCCACCTGATACTCTCCCGGAAGGACAAATGGCCCCCGGGCCCGGTAATAACTGCGGCGCCCTCCATCTACAGTTTCCGGCGGTTCATAGCGCAAATCCCATATGACCCGGTTGATCCCGGCACTTCCCAGGCCTTTAAGCTCTCTGACTTTATCTCCGGAGGCATTGGATATTACTAAACTAACCTTACCTTTCTGCTTTTCCTTCAAATAGTAGCTTATCATGGCGCCTGAGGGCGGATTTGGGGCAACATAGATCTTATCACCGAGGTTGCCTTTGTGGGAAAATGCATTAAACATAGTAGCCGGGAGTGGAGGGAATATATAACCGGCAGGGAAACTTTCTCCCTCAGTATATTTTTCCAGGTAAGTTATATCGTCCATGATCCAGATGCTGCGGCCGTGGGTGCCGAGGATAAGGTCGTTTTCTCGGGGATGGACGGCTATATCGTCCACCGGCACCATGGGGAAATTTCCTCCGATTCTAATCCATTTACCGCCCCGGTTTAATGAAAAATAGGCTCCTCTTTCTGTCCCTATAAAAAGGAGTTCTGAATTGCGGTGGTGCTCCCTGATGACATTTACAATACTTCCAGCTGGCATGTTAGCTGAAATATCCTTCCATGTCTTTCCGTAATTTTCAGTCACATAGGCATAAGCTGTAAAATCATTATTACGGTGTCCGTCAAGAGTGGCATAGGCTCTTCCTTCAGAGTAACGCGAAGCTACAACGCGGGTCACATAAGTGTACTGTTTCATTCCCGGTACATTCTTGTTTAGATTCACCCAGATCTTTCCGCCGTCCTGAGAGATTTGGAGGTTGCCGTCATCTGTGCCCACATAGATAAGGCCTTTTTTAAGCGGAGATTCGGTAACAGTAGTAATGTCTCCAAAATAGGCGATCCCGTCATGGCGGGAAAGAGTGCTTTTATCAGTTTTTTTCCCCATCAAAGGCATTTCTTCCCTGTCGATCTTAGAAGTAAGGTCTTGTGAAGACTCCCAGTTTGCTCCTCTGTCCTTGGAGATAAACAGCTTGTTTCCGCCGTAAAAAACAGTGTTGGGATCATGAGGGGAGATAAGAATGGGGCAGTTCCAGTTGAACCTATACTCTTCTTTGTCATCTTTTGGCCTGGGGCTTAAGGAAACCCTTTCCCCGGTCACTCTGTCGATACGGAAAAGATTTCCGGTCTGAGATTCAGCGTATATTTTAGTTGGGTCCGTGGGATCGACCTGAGTATAAAAACCGTCTCCTCCCCCGATCTTTATCCAGGAATCATTGGTCACGCCCAGCCGGTTCAGGGAGGCACTGGGCCCTCCCCAGCTTCCATTGTCCTGCAGGCCTCCATACACCCAATAGGGATCCTGCATGTCGTAACCTATCTCATAGAACTGTGCTAGAGGAATGGTATTGACAAAATCCCAGTTTTGTCCCCTGTCATAGGAGAAATAAATGCCTCCATCAGAGCCAAGTATGATATGGTCAGAATCCTGGGGGTTTATCCACATAGCATGATAGTCACCATGTGGGCTTCTTACCAGGTCGGTACTGAATTTTTTGCCGCCATCATCTGAGAAATACATGCTAGCGCCTAAAACCCAGATCCTCTGGTCATTGTTGGGGTCTATGCGGATCTTGCTGTAGTACATTGGCCTGGGATTTGTGGGGGACATCTTCTTCCAGGTGAATCCCTTGTCCTCTGAGCGGAACACTCCTCCTTTTTTGTTCTCATAAGTCACATAAACGATACTCGAATCTTTGCGGTATATATCAATACCTATCCGGCCGGTGTCCCCGCTTGGGAGCCCATTGTAAAGCTTTGTCCAGTTTTCTCCACCGTCTGTGGTCTTGTAAAGCCCGCTGTGCGGGCCTCCTCCGCTGAAACCCCAGCCGCGGCGGCGGCGCTGGTAAGCGGCGGCATATAAGGTATCAGGGCTTCCAGGATCTAAAGCCACATCAATAAATCCAGTGTCTTCATTTATAAACTTGGTATTGACCCAAGTCTTGCCCCCGTCCTCTGTCTTATACAGGCCTCTTTCTTGATTGGGTCCCCAAAGATGGCCCACAGCAGCAACATATACAATATCGGGATTCAAAGGGTGAATAACGATCCGGCCGATATGATGTGTAGCTTTAAGCCCCATGTTTTTCCAAGTCTTGCCTCCGTCTGGGGATTTATACACACCGTTACCCCAAGAAGAACTCTGGCGGTTGTTTGCCTCCCCTGTCCCGACCCATACGATATCAGGATTAGAGGGAGCTACAGTCACATCTCCTATAGTACTTGTTACTTGGTCATCAAAGATAGGCTCCCAGGACAAGCCATTATTGGTGGTCTTCCAAACACCGCCGGAAGCAGTCCCAACATAGATGGTGTATGGGTCGCTTTCTACCACAGCGAAATCATCGATCCGGCCGCCCATATTGGCAGGGCCGATATTTCTTAAGTCAATCCCATTAAGAACCGGCGTGGAAACTGAAGCAGTTGTCTTTTTCTCTACACTTTTTGCTCCGGTAAAAAGGCAAAATAAAATTCCAATACAAAAAATAGACAATAATTGAAACAAGTGATGTTTTTTATTCATAGTACTCCCTCCTTAATATTATATGACCGTCATTTTACTTTTGGACATTTTTTATGAATAATCCAAGATAGATATAGAATAATTATCATAACTGACGGAAAAAATCAAAGAAAAGGGGAAAGGGAATAAAATGATAGCTGGCCTTGTCTAATAGGTGTGAAATCAGAAAATATATTTTTTCAAAAGGAGATAAAAATGAAAAAAATCACAACAGTATTCCTTATGGTCTCAGGTATGCTTTTATTTGCAGCCGGAACCTTTGCCCAATCCCGTGAGGATATATATAAGCAGCGGGAATTTATGCGGCAGAGAGCCACTATGCAGCCAAGGGGAACAATGAGACAAAGAGGCATAATTGGGCAGAGAGGCATTGTGGGACAAAGAGGCACTATAGGCCAGAGGCAGGGAAGATTGCTCGCCATCCTCTATGCCAGACAGGATGAGCTCAAAATAACAGACAAACAGCTGGAAAAGATAAAGTCCCTTACCCTTAAGATGGAAGAAGATATGATCCAATCCAAAAACGATATGAATACACAGCAGTTTGAGTTAAAAAAGCTGATGATGGACAGAAAAAACAGGGATTATGAAAAAACAAAATCTTTGATGAGCAGAACATCAGACATGCGCCATGACATGTTCATTCAGAGGATGAAGAATAGAGATGAAATTTTAAACGTCCTGACTGAGGAACAGCAAGAGGCCCTCATGATCGGATATAGAAATTTTGCATCCCAAAGGCGGAGCTTTTTGAGAAACAGAATCCCTAGACGGTTTGATCGTTAATACCTTCCTAAATCCTTATTCCTTAAAACGGGGACAGTCTCTATATATGGGGACTGTCCTCTTTAACTTCAACGAGCATCTCGATCTCAACCGCCACGTTTCGATTTTAAGCTAAGAAACAGCAGGCCCAAAGATAAGAAGTACACCCTCAAGCAGCATTTCAACTGCTCCGGCTGGATTTTCTTTTTCCATCTCTTCCTGGGCCGATGTCAGCATCTTGTTAAATGCTTCAGCCACATCTCCCATACTGCCTGAAGCAGGCTCCTGTTCTTCTGCCTTAGTCTTAATCAAAGCCAGGGCTTCCCTTATTGCTTTGGTCCCTTCTGTATTTAGAATTCCCTCTTTAAAACTTTCCTTGGCAGAAGTGACTTTGGTTTCAACTTCAGCCGGAAAATCCGTAAAAGGCAAAACCGCAAGCACTGCGTCCAGGATAATATCAAGCCCCTCTGCAATATTATTGTTTTTAAACTCTGTCCTGGCAGAATCGATCTTTTCATTCACTTCACCGCCCTTAAAAGAAGTCCCTTGTTTACATGAGATAAGCACAACCAGAAAAATTATTACAAATATGACTATCAATCTTTTCATTTCCGTCTCCCTAAACTTTGATTATAAACCACATTTCCTTCTCTATCTACTATTAGTACTCAAAGTAAGCCGAATTTATTCAAACAGGGGTCAGGTCTTGTTTTTTGCGCAAAAAACAAGACCTGACCCCATCTTTTATTAGGATAAAGAGTGGACCAGGAGGCCGCTGCGGAGCTTGGGCTCGAACCAGGTGGATTTTGGCGGCATGACTTTTCCAGAATCAGCAATATTAATAAGCTCCTCAACAGAGGTCGGATACATGGCAAAAGCCACCTGGAATTTCCTGCTGTTTACCAGTTTCTCGAGTTCATCCAGGCCGCGGATACCACCGATAAAGTCGATATCTTCACTGGTGCGTGGATTTTCGATCCCGAAAAAAGGGCTGAGGAGATTATCCTGAACATATGAGATATCCAGGCTTTTTACCGGATCATTTGCATCCATTTTTTCGCTTTTAATGGTCAGCTTATACCACTCTTTTTCAAAATACATGCCGATCTCGCCTTTTTGCTTGGGCTTGTACTGAGAAGAGCCTACTTTCTCTACAGAGAATAGATCTTCTAAAGCACGGAATAACTCTTTGTCAGTGTGCCCGTGGAGATCCTTTAAAACCCGGTTATAATCCATAATATTTAATTGATAATCAGGGAATAAAACCGCCAGAAAGAAATTATATTCCTCTTCTCCTATGTAATCTGGGTTTGCGGCCCGCCGTTTATTTGCAACCTTAGCAGCCGATGCGGAACGATGGTGGCCGTCAGCTATGTAAAGGTAATCAATATTAGTAAATTCTTTGATGATCTCATCAGCAATAACATCATCTTCAACAATCCAAACGGCATGCCCGATACCATCGGGAGCAACAAAATCATAGATAGGCAAATTATCTACTACCCGGGCGACCAATCCATCGATTGCTTTTTTTGCCCTGAATGTGAGAAAGATCGGCCCGGCATTGGCATTAGTAACATCAACATGTTTTATCCGGTCATCTTCTTTTTTCGGTCGAGTATGTTCATGCTTTTTGATCACATCATTGTTATAATCATCCACAGAAACACACCCTACAATCCCGTACTGTTCCTGGAATTGCATGGTCTGGCGGTAAATATACAATTTCGGGCTATCTTCCTGAATCAAGATCCCTTCGGTAATAAATTTATTATAATTTTCTCTAGCTTTGTTATATACCTGCTCAGAATAAAGGTCGATGCCTTCTGGCAGGTCTACCTCAGGTTTTACCACATGGAGAAAGGAATAAGGATTGTCCTTAACCAGTTCTCTTGCTTCCTCGCTGTTTAAGACATCATAAGGGTATGATGCCACTTTCTCTTCCAAGCCTTTTTTCGGTCTTAAGGCTTTAAATTTTCTTATTATTGCCATAATCTGCTCCTTTATTAAAGTAACTTATTCTGGGACAGCTCCATTCTAACAAAAATCAGCAGAGAATTGAAATGAAGCTATCTCAAGCCCAAGTTGCATTGATGATACGAAAATGATATTTTGGAGCAGAGATCAGGATAAGTTGTAAAAAGGAGAAAAGCATGGATCAAAAAGCAAAGAAAGGCGGTATTATGCGAAACCTGCCTAGGGCTTTCTGGCTGGCAAACATGATGGAGTTTTTCGAACGGGGGGCCTACTATGGCATGAATGCTGTCCTGGCCGTTTATCTTGTCGACCACCTTGAATTCAGCGTAGAGTCGGTAGGATTTCTCCAGGGCTTTGTTTATGCTTTGACTTATATCATGCCTATTGCCGGAGGAGCACTGGCGGAGAGACTCGGGTACCGCAAGATGCTGCTTGTAGCGTTTTCCCTGCTTACAATAGGATACTTTGTCGCCGGGAATGTCACCTCCTACGGGATAATCTTTCTCTTCCTGCTTATAATGGCTACCGGAAGCGGCCTGTTTAAGCCGATCATCACCGGAACTGTGGCCCGCACAACCACAAAGGAAACGAGCGGTTTTGGATTCGGTCTCTACTACTGGTGCATTAACCTGGGTGCCTTTATCTCCCCCTTTATTGTCAACATACTTAAAGGGATAAGTTGGAAATATGTGTTTTTAAACTCAGCAGCCTGGTGCTTTTTGATGCTGATCCCAACTACATTCTTTTATAAAGATCCGGATATGCCCAAAAGCACTAAGAGCGCAAAACAGGTCGCCTCCGAAGCTTTGACTGTTTTGGGAAACTCTCGCTTTATGCTTATGATTCTGGTCTATTCCTGTTTCTGGATCCTCTATTTTCAGATGTTTGGTTCGATTCTCTGGTATCTCAGGGATTTTATCAATCGGGCAGCAGTAACAGAATGGATGTCCGGGATCCCGCTGCTTAAGATCTTTAAATTTGACGCAGAATTTGTCACGATAATAAATGCGGGGACAATCATCATTCTCGTCCTTATTGTCAGCCGTGTTTGTAAGAACCTCAAGCCTCTTCCTGTAATGGCGACAGGGATCATTATCGGGTCCCTAGGTTTTGTTGTCCTGGCTTTTTCTCAGGGCCCCTGGATGTTCATCCTGGGAATTGCGGTTTTTTCTATTGGGGAAATGACGGCACATCCAAAATATTACAGCTATGTGGGATTGGTAGCCCCTAAAGATAATGTTGCTGTATACATGGGCTATGCCTTTCTTTACGGGGTAATCGGCAGCTTATTCGGGAGTAATTTTGGCGCCATGATGTATAAGAAGATCCTAGTACCCGTTATCCCGGCGCAAGAAGCCGTCAATGCGGGCTTACCCCTGAGCCCAGACACAATGGCCCAGGTCAAGTTTTTCTGGATGATCTTTGCAGTCCTTGGTGTTTTCTGCGTAATCGGCATGCTGCTTTATAATAAATTTCTTGCCGAAGATACCCCTGAGACCAACCGCAGCGCCTGGAAGATAATGTTAGGAGTTTATTTTTTATTAGCTGCAGCTGGGATATTCTTTTTCATAGAATCGCTCTTCTTAGCTGAGCAAATTCAATGGAAGATTCTAGTGCAGGCACTTATCATGCTGGCAATGGGAGGCGGCGGCATAAAACTCAGCCTGAAAGAGAAGAGATAAAACAGTATGGCAAGAGACAAGGGTGCTTTAAAGGGATTATGGAGATTCAGGTCAAATAATTAAGAAAACAAGGTTTTATGTTCTTCCTTGACATAAAAATTCTTACTGTATAAATTAGTCAAGGAATTTAAATAATACTCACCACATGTCAATTGAAAAAAAGATTTATGACGTATGGAAAGCTCATGAATTTTCATAAAAAAAATTGGGAGGGAATATAAGTTATGGCTGATAAAAAATCAATCAAAAGACGTGACTTTCTTAAATTATCATCAACGGCAATGGTTGCCGGGCTGACTGGGAGACTCACCGGAAAACCGCAGGAAGAAAACACGGCACCCTATAGCATAGAGGAAGCTGCCCGCAGAGTGGGGAAGCTGCCCCATGTAAAGTTGGGTTATAGCGGGAGGCAGGTCTCCATTATCATTGGATCTGGTGATTTGGCTGAAGCACCCAGGGAAGCAGGAATCTTATGCGGTATGAACTACTGGCATAAGGCTAACAAATGGATACAGACCGGAACGCCAGATTCTATCCTAAAAAACCGCGAAGCTCATTACTGTCAGGTTACAGTGGACCGGGTGGGAGGAGATCATTATGTCGGCCGCATCGATGAAGAGGAACATTACACTTATGTCAAAGAGGCTTTGAGGCGGACTGGTCTTGGTTATTTTGACGATATGCAGTTACATTACGGTTACCATAATACAGATGAGCTCAAAAATGAGCGGGGATTTGTACGCGCTTTTGAACGACTGAAAAAAGAAGGATTAGTAAAGCACCTCTGCCTTTCTCAGCACGGTTATGCTGGGAATTCCAGGGTACCGGGGGGTCAAAGCGCGGCAAATATCCTGATTGCTGTGGTTGAAGACGGCATCTATGAACATGCTCAATTTATGTACTCTTACGGCGCAGATCCAAATATGGACAAATTCTTGGAGTTTGCCCGAAAAAAAGGATTTGGCACCATTGCCATGAAAACAGCAAGGGGTATTGGACGCATGAAGGATGATCAGGCATTTATGGATAAGCTTCCGGCCGGAGTATCGCCACACAACGCACTGGTGCGCTGGCTAACCACCCGAACCAAGCTCGATACTGTAGTTATGAGGGTGAAAAACCTCGATGAATTTGTGGAATCCTATTCAGGCGCTGGAAAAGCCCTGCAGTCTAGGGAAGCCCTGGCCATCCAGATGATGACCGCTCAAGCTAACAAGACAGCCTGCCGCCTTTGTACAGAATGCCAGCCCCACTGTCCCCAGCAAATACCTATTGCCGAAATCCTTCGCTTCGAGCGCTACGCAGTAGATGACCATGATTGGGATAAAGCCAGAAAGCTTTACGCTAAACTCGACTGCAAAGGAGATGCCTGTGCTCAATGCGGAACCTGTGTGTCCCACTGCCCTCAAGGCCTTCAAATCCCGGATAAAATCGCAGCAGCCCATGCTCTTCTTGGGTGAGCAAATTCAGTGGAAGATTCTAGTACAGGCACTTATCATGCTGGCAATGGGAGGGGGCGGCATAAAACTCAGCCTGAAAAAGAAGAGATAACCTGGATTATTCACGAGTCGAGGTTGCCGCAGATACGAGGCGCAGGGGATGAAGCTGTGGTCCTTCACCGCGAATCCGCTGCAACAAAGGAGATGTGGTAAGATCGGCTCGCTCGTAGAGTAAAAAATGTCGATTATAAATATAAATTATAACAAAAACAAAATAGTCAATTGTTATGTCTTAGGAATCAGGGTAAAATGTTGATTAACAAAGATGTATCATACATATCGACACTTTTTATGAATAGTTCAGGTTAATTGATTTTCCAGGTAACACTGCACCGTTTTACATATTGGTAGCCGTCTTCGTCTTCTTCTATGGTATATAATTTATTCTTTTTCCAAACTTGCGGTTTGATTTTAAGGGGAATTTTGGCAATATATTTTCCCTCAGAATTAAACACATCATAATAGAATCCGCCGCCATCTTTAGTTTTTTCAAATGTTCTCAGGAAAATTCTCCCATCCTCATCAATGCTTATATATTTGAAGGCCCCTTGAGACTCAGGCCACTCAAGTTTGACTCCCGGAGGCACAGGGTTATCTCCGAATAAAAATTTTAATTCTTTTTGTCTATCTTCTTCGGTGATTTTTTCAGGATCATAATCCTTAATGATTTTTTTATAGAGTTTTCCTTCAGAATTCATAACTTGCAGCTCATATTTTGAAGAAATTCCCCATATTAGGCTATCATCTTCACCCATTTGCCAAAAAAATTGGGGGAAGAACGCTTTCATAACCGGCAGTTTGAATAATTCTATATTGTCAATTGTAAAAATCGGCTCTAACTCAGAGTCAAATTTTTTTAATTCTGTCTGCATTTGCATTCCTGGAACAGTAATATTTGCAATTATATTGTTTTTTGAATCAATCACCGGATTATTGAAATATGTCATCTTAGCTGTTGATACGCCTCTTACAAACTTACCTTCAAAATTGAAAAAGAGGAGTTTTCTTGTGCCCATGTCATTGACCATGATTTCTTTTTGAGGCGTGATCTGAATACTTTGCGGCATTTGCATTTCACCAGGACCTTGGCCCTTTCTTCCAATTGTTGCTAAATATTCCCCTTTTATATCAAAGACTTTTATGTGTGCTTCCCTTGAATCAAGAATGTATATCCTGCCTTCATAATCTACATCCACATCTATTACCTGTGAAAACATAAATTCATCTTTGCTTTCAGCTTCTCCAATTAATAATTCCTCTTCTAAGCTAAATACAGCTTCTTTATATATCGGCTCTTTTGGATTTTTATATAGGGTCACTCCATCCAATTCCTCGATCGTTCCCTGCCATTTGGATTTTTGTTCTATGCAGGAAACGGAAAGAATAAGGATTGAAGTAAGCGTGATCGCAATATAAAATAATGCTCTTTTTTTCATAAGACATTCCCATCTTATTTTTTGCATTTTTTCCCTCCAAATATTTTGCTTATTCTGAATTAGCCGCTTCATAGTTGATTTTTTTTACCTGGGTTTTCCAAAATACTATTGCAACTAAAATATAGACAAATCCCAAAAATACACCTGTTTCAGATACTAAATAGTTGACGTTGACGTATCCCTTATCAACAGTCATCTCTAAGAACATTCCCATAAGAATAACATTATGGCTTGCATGGAGAATCACACCAACCCATAAACTTTTAGATTTTTCGATTAAAACAGTTCGTAAAAATGAAGCGCCAACTAATACCAGCGTAAACCCTGGTAATGCAACCCACAATGGAGCGCCGGTTCCGTAAAATCCCCCAATAATTGCCGGAAAATGCCATACTGCCCAATAAACACCAACCAGCAAAGATGTAACAGGTATGGAAAACACTTTTCTGAGCTTAGGAGTCAAAAAACCACTCCAACCAACTTCTTCACCAAAAACAAAAACTATGGCTATAAGAGACGCAAATATCATTTTTGCAAGAAGACCAACTATAAAAGGTGCAGGGAGATCAAAACCAAGCATTTTAGCCCATTTGTAGTTTATTACTTGTTCGGTTGAAAAATCAGAGAACTTACTAATCCATACTAATCCATATCCCAAAAGAGATACGACAATAGGTAATAGATAACTGTACCCCAGAAAACGTGCTTTCCCAAATTTCCAGCCAAAATTGCCAATTTTATCCCTAAAAATCAGAGCAGTTAAGATAGCGGAAATACCTGGGGTATACATCATCGGTAAAACCGCAGCAATGCTGTTTCTAGCCCCATTGAACATCCAAATAAATATTCCAGTTGTAATAACACTAGTAATAAATAAAAAGCATATTACTTGTTTTAAAGTCTCTTTTTTTGTTTCCATAGAATTTTCCTAATTTAGACGAAGCCTAACAAGTGTATCAAAAATAATTCCTATAATTCCATATTAGCAGGAAAAATACAATTGTGTTTATATCTATTTATAGAACATAACACAACAAATCACTGACGGCAAAAAGCAGAGCAGCGAAGGAGCGGCGCTTTTTGCCATCCGCGGGATTTGCTTTGTCATGCTATATTGTCGGCTGCTTTACTTTACACATAATAATTATTCAATCCACCCATATTGATATGGAGGTGTTCCTAATTCGCTTACTATAGTTGGAAATTTTTTATCTCCATCATTTCTATCACGTATTTTCTCAACTATGACTTCGTGAACCAATTCATCACCATAATCGAAAAGATACAAAAATAAGGGTTGGATCGAAAGATCCTTTAGAATCCATCAGGACCGCCTAGTTAAGGAGATGAGTCTGGAGGGGATCTCAACTTTGGAGGAAGCTAACGAGTTTTTGGATTTACATCTCCCCCTCCATAATCAGATATTTGCGCAACAACCCCTTGAGAGCAAAGACCTGCATCGGAGACTTCCCCCCGGAATCAAGTATCGAGACATCCTCTGTCTCAAGGAGAAGCGGGCGATTACCAATGGATACACCATCAAGTGGAAAAACCGTGAGCTTCTCATCGATCGACCGAATGCTGCCATGCGGAGGCACAAAGTGAAGGTCAGGGAGCATTTTGATGGCCAGATCGAGATCCTCTTTAACGGCCGAAGATTAAAGTATCAGGAGATTACTGAAAAAATAAAAAGAAAAAAGCCTCACCACGAACATGAGCATAAAAACCATCGGAAGGGCAAGTACATCCCCCCAGCTGATCATCCATGGAGGAGATATAACCCCGCTCTTCATCATAACCACTATTTAGAGAAAATTTAACCAATGAGTAAACCGGAAATTATTGCTTTGCTGAAAACCGGAAGTTTTTGCGTTGCCTTGACAGATATTAAATTTTACTTGACATAAAAGGAATAACCAAATAAAATTTTTTTTATTTAATAATGATTATAAAATTACACACAAATCTTATAAGCAGGTAAGAACATGTCTGAGTTTCGTTTATATTTGCGCCACTTTTCAGTCCTGGTTCTAAGCTTCATTCTGGTTGCCCTATCTATTGCTCCTTCTGTGCGGGCCGAAGACCAGAAGATCATCCAATACACTGACCCAGTATTACGCTTGAAGTGGTACGAGGAAAACATCGCCATGAAGGACAAGTCATTGTTCAAGAACCTACCCTGGCAGTTTGTGGGACCCACCAACATCAGCGGCCGGCGCACTGATATTGCTGTTGTCACACCAAGAGGTGAAGTAGGCTTTGCGCCGAAGATAATACAAGTTAAGAGTCAACAGAAAAGGCTGATACAACACATCAGCAATTTCTTGATTATTGATCTTAATTTAATCCTAAGAAGAATCATTGAGATTCTATAAGATGGAATAGGCTCAATGTGGATTTTATTGATATGTTTGTAGAATAAAAAAACATGCGAAAAAACACCAAATGGCCTCATAGAAAAGGACAGTTAACGATTCTTCCATCATTTGAAAAACATTTTATTCAAAAATATAAAACCCATAGTGAATGCGTCAAATATCAAGGACCTCAGGAGGAAAAATAAATGCATGCCGTCCAAATAAAAATTTTATCTCTTTGTATTGGAATATGTTTCTATTTATTTTGTACTGTCCCCTTCGTGTCAGCACAGGAGGGCTTAGGAAAGGGAAGAATAACCGGAACCGTGCTCGATGAACAAGAAAATCCAATTGAGGGCGCTTTGATTGTCATAGAGAATGTCTATAACACAAAACTCAATGGATATTCCGATAAGATAGGCCACTTTGCCATTTCGGGTATGGGAACTGGCGTTTGGGTGCTCACAGCCACTAAAGACGGTTATGCTCCCTTCTCCCAGCAAATCGATGTGAGACAGCTCAGAAGAAACCCCCCCGTAGAAATTATCATGAAAAATCTGACCGGCACAGCCGCCTTTCTCTCCAATGATGAAAACATGGACATGTTCAACCAGGCAGAGATATTGATGAAGGAAGAAAAATATGCTGAAGCCTTGGACATTTATCTTATGATACTTGAAAAACATCCAGATATTTATCAGACTCATTTGAATATAGGACACTGCTATTTGAAGCAGAGTGATCTGGACAAGGCTGAGGCAGAGTTTACTTTGGTTCTGGAAAAAATCAAGGGGATGCACGGCGACCTACAAACGGACAAGGGAACAGCTCTGGGGGCGCTATCTAGCCTGGGAACCCTTTATTTGCAGAAAGAAGATTTCCAAAAAGCCCAAGACTATTTCACCCAATCAGTGGAGCTTTCTCCGGAGGACCCAGAGGCCGCCTACAACGTCGGAGAGATTTTTTTCTCCAACCAGAGGATTGATGAGGCCATTAAATATTTTGAGCTGGCCGTCCAAATCGACAAAAGCTGGCCAGCACCTTACTTGAAGCTGGGATATGTTTATCTGAACAATGCTGAGTACGACAACTCCATCGAAAATTTTAGCAAGTTTATCCAACTCGATCCCTACAATCCTGAAGTGCCCAATGTCAGAAGGATGATAGAGGCTATTGAAAAGCTTAAATAATAATCTTCCTCCCCGCCTCAGCAGAGGAAAACCCGAACAACAAACAAGTCAGGCGGATAAAGCCTCAAAGTTTTTTCTTTATCGAGTCGATTTTCTTTTTTATTTCAGCTTGATCGGAATTGATTTCAAGGGATTTTTCCCATGCTTTTAGCGCTTCCTCTGGGTTGCTCATTCTGAAATAGCTTTCTCCGATCATATTTAAAACGTTGGCATTTATACCATAGAGAGAGATTGCCTTGTCAAGAATAATTATGGCCCGATCGAATTCGCCAAGATTAAGGTGTGTCTGCCCTAAGAGAAAGAGAAACTCATAAGCTGGCTCAGGTTGAGCTGCAAATGGGAGAAGGATTGACTTGGCTTTTTCATGCTCTCGCAAAGCCCTGTATATTCGAGCTAGTACCAGCGAGTAATCTGCAGATCCGGGCTGTTTTTCTACGGCCTTCTCTAGATAGGTTCTAGCCTTCTCATTGAAACCGGAGTTCGCAAATTGCACCCCAAGAATATAGGAATAGTGCGGGCTTTCTATTTCCGGCAGGATTCGAGAATGAACCCAGGGACGGGGGATAGAACTCAGGGCAGTTATAGCAAATTCTTTCTTTTGACTGATGAACTCCCTGTTATTTTCCATCAAGGAAACCTGAATTACATAGTGAGCTGGAGAGAAATCGTGCAAAGGAAATTCCTGGAGAAAATTAAGGGTATTTGGATATTCCTGGATATTTTTTGTTAAAGTGCGGAATTCCTCATTGTTTTTAAATATAGTAAATTTCAGAGCAGTTTTGCCTGCAACTTCAGGGTTTAGTCCATTGATCTGAAAGGCAACCACAAGGTTATCGGTATTCAGAAAAGTCTGATTGGGCTGACAGGAAATCAGATAAGATCCTAAATAAAAAGGTTTTAATCTCTTCTCTTTGAGTTCTTCCAAACTTGCTTTATAGCCAAGAAGGAGGGAACTCATTCGGATCGTGGCATCATCCTCAGGAATTGTCAGATTAGCTTCCAACGAAGTGAATTCTTTTGATGTTTCGTTTCGAATGAGAACGGAAAACTTATACTCGCCAGGACTAAGAGGAAACATGTCATGCAGGTTAAAAGGTTTGAGGTCGAATTCCTTGAATTGGTCAGCATTGAATTGATAAGAAATAGGCTTTTCATATTGATAGATGATCTTTCCATTTCGATTGGAGACAATGCCATTGAGCTTGAGTGAAAAATAGTAATTATTTTCATAAGAGCCGACCGAAAGCCGGGAAAGCTCAACCATGTAATGCACAAAATGCATACCTCCTCTATCTTTGACGATATGGATGAGTGAATCACTGTCCATATAATTGGCCGAGTATTCAACTTCCACAATATCTTTATATTCCAGAAACTTTTGGGCATATCGGTCTTTTTGCAATCTTTGGGGTGTTTCCTCGATTTTTTGAATCAACATATCCGACAATATGCTGGGACGTCCGATATTGGTTCTTTCCTCGTTGGGGACTAAAGAGAGCGAGACCTGGGCAAGGCTTGGCTCTGATTGGGCTAGTTCTCTATAGGCGGCCAGGTAATCCATCTGATCTCCAACATAGGCTGCCAGAAGCTTTTGCGGCCCATCTTTAAGAGGGCTATAGAGTCTGAAATCTCCTGAACCTTTTTCCTGGAAAAAAACTAAATGGAAGCCTGGAGGCAGCCCGGTTTTGGAATCTACTTGATACCACCAGACTTCAGAAGGATATACGTTTTGATTTCCGGCATACGTGACTCTGTCGCGAGGTTCACCAAGGATAATGTGTATGCGGCCCCTTTCCGTTTGCCAGCCTGGTTTTGGAGCATTTCTGCCGAAATAACGATTTGCATAATTTATACGCTGGTAATGTTCTATTTTGAATTCATTCTCCGGGGAACCGGGCGATGGATCTCTTTGTTTCCAAAATGCCTCTATAAATGCATCTCTTTCCCGGTTGATTTTGAGTATTTGAAATACTTCCTTTTCAAGCGGAGTGATTATATAGACGACTTCTTCTCTCAGCCATTTCTTATAACGTTCGGGAAGATCGTCTGCGCTGTTCTTAGCGAATGGGCTTGAATTGAAAAAGATTGAAGTCAGAAGACAAAACATCAATAGTTTTTTCATTTGAGCGCTCCACAGATTTTAATATGATCGACATTTATTGAGAATTATCCAGAGTAAATACTGAAAATTCCCTTTGTTCACTTGCTTTAATATTATAATAGTTTATAAACGAGTTGTCTACATTTTTTGGGACTGTTGTCAAGGCAACATGAAAATGTCCGGTTCTTAGCAACGTTAACACGTTCTCCCAAGCTTAATGGGCATGTGGAGAGATCAAATAGAACACATAGAGAGGAGTTTTATGAAGTGGAAGAAACAGATTTATCCATAGAAAAACACAACAAACAGCTGGAGCAATGGCAATATGTTTATAACTACATTAGACCTCACCAATCCCTTGACTATTTAACCCCCAATGAATATTATCAAATGTGGTTGAAAAATCAAAAAGAGAAGTGTCACTAATGTATTGGACGAGTACACTTGCTAGACAAAAGTAATAAAATGAATATAATAAAGTGGAGAGAGTGAGATCATGAAAGCCATAAGAAAAACGATTGTAGTGTATATGGGGATTGTACTGTTGGGGCTCTGTATTCCGACTTCAGCCCAGAAGGATATCCTGGCTGTAACCGGATGCAGCCTGATCGATGGCACAGGAAAACCGCCTTTAGAAGATGCTATCATTCTTATTCAAGGGGGAAAGTTTCTGGCATTAGGGAAAAAAGGTGAAGTTAGGATTCATGAGGGAGCTCGCGTAATCGACGCTCAAGGGAAAACAGTGGTCCCAGGATTAATCGATGCCCACTTTCATATGTGTTACCCCAATAACCGGGAAAAACCTTTTATTCTCAATGAATCCATTGTGTCCTTTCGGGCAGCCTATCACCTGCACAAGCATTTAATGGGAGGGATTACTACGATCCTGGATGCCGGAGCTTACATGAACGTGAGCGTCATGGCCAAACAAGCTTTTTCAGAAGGACTGCTGCTTGGATCAAGACCTATGATCGTAGCAGAGCGAATCAACGCCACCGGTGGACACGGAGTCTCGCGTTTTCCGATGGCTTACGAAGCCGACGGTCCAGACGAGTTCCGCAAAGCTGTCCGCCTCCAAATCAAAAAAGGTGCGGATGTCATAAAGATCCTGCCACCCTACACAAAGGAAGAACTTGCGGCCGCTATCGAAGAGACGCACATGCTAAATAAGACTGTGGCCGTACACTCCGGGTACTTAGGAAATTTCGATTACATCCGTTGGGCTGTTGAACTGGATGCCGATGTCATCATGCACGCCTACGCCTTAACGGACGATATCATCCTGAATATGGGGAAAAAAGGCATCTACGGTGTACCCACCATGACCATCATGATGAAGCTTCACGCTACCCGAGTCAAACCCATCCCAGAGGACAAACCACACGAATATGAAATCATCTTCCAGAAGATGAAAGCGGCGGGAATTAAAATGGCAGTGGGCACAGACGCCATTTACGAGTTCATGAACGAAAACCCGGACCTCTACTTCGAAGAAGTAGAGCGTTTCGTCAAAAATGGTTATACACCGAATGAGGCAATCGTAGCTGCTACACGAACCGGTGCCGAAGTCCTCGCCGTCTCAGACCATTTGGGTACCATCGAAAAAGGGAAAATCGCAGATCTGCTCGTGATTGATGGAGACCCGCTTGATGATATACGAAACCTTCGTAAAGTTTCGGTCATCATCCAAGGCGGCAAAGTGATTAAAGACCAATAAGAGTTTTCTATTATAGAAGAGCACGGGCGCTATAGAAGATTGACCCCTTGAATAAATTTGATATAAATTATAGTCTTATCTGAAAGGAGCTTTGAAATGAAATTTAAAATGAAATTAAAAGGAAGAGTTCTCGTTCTAGTCCCAATCGCCATAATCCTTTTGCATTCCATCTCCTTAGGTCAACTGTTGTTTGAAAAAGAAGAGTACGCCTTGCGGCGGCAGAAGCTTATGGATCGGATCCCTGATGGAATTGCCGTCATCTTCGGAGCCCGGCCGGCCACCTCCAATTACGGTCATTTCCAGAATAATAATTTCATGTATTTTACCGGGGTAGAGATCCCTAACGCGGTCCTGATCATCGACGGTAAGCGGAGGGAAAGTGTGATTTTTTTCACAATTTCTGAGCACCAAGCCCGAGGTGAGAACATCCGTTTAGACTTGGTGAGAAGGCCAACTGAGGTCACAGGCATAGAAAAAGCATACCCACTCGAACGATTCAGCTCCTATCTCTCCCGGCAATTCACAAATCACCTTTCCCGGCAAAAGGAGGTAGCCGAAAATTCCTTTGACACGATTTATACGCCCTTCAAGCCAGAAGAGTTGATGCGTGAAACCTCCAACAGCAAGCTGAGAAACCTCCTAAACTCGATGACATACAACGAATGGGATGGACGATTGACCCGGGAACTGCAACTAGTCAGACGTTTACAGGAAAGGTTTCCCACAGTTGCCATCAAAGACTGTTCCGAGACGATATGGGATCTGCGTATGATAAAATCACCAGCAGAAATAGCCCTTATGCGAGAAGCTGCCCGCATCGGAGTAAAAGCCCATATCGAGGTGATGAAATCGACCCAGCCGGGTGTTTCTGAGCATGAGCTGGCAGCACTTTTTGAGTTTATCTGTAAAAAGGAAGGGGCTCAGGATCTTGCGTTTCGCACAATCATAAGCTCAGAAGAAAATCATCCTTTCCTGCATTACAATAAATACAATCGGGTACTCCAAGATGGCGATTTCCTGGTCGTGGATGCTGGCCCTGATTTCGGCTATTACGATACGGATATCTCCGTTTCGTTTCCCGCCACTGGGCGCTTTTCTCCCCGGCAGCAAGAACTGTATGAGGCATGCAATGAAATACACAAGACCTGCATGAGTCTTTACAGGCCAGGGGCAACCTGCATGGAGATCGGGGCGAAAGCCCGGGAAATCCTTGAAAAGAAAGGTTGTGATTTGAGCAGGGATGTCTTTACTGAGATGCGCTATTTCAGAGAGGGAAGTTGTACCCATTTTGTGGGTATGGCCACCCATGACTCTGGAGGACCCGATGTGAATTTCGATGGGCCGATGATTCCTGGTATGGTCATCGCCTGTGACACCTTTGCTGTGTTCCCGGAGGAAAATCTTGGAGTTCGGATCGAAGATACTGTCTTTATAACCAAGGATGGATATGAAAATCTATCCCAAGGCCTCCCCCGGGAAATAGAGGAGATCCAGGCGCTCATGGAAAACCAAAGTATTCTTCAGATGATAGAAAAAAAATGACCAAGGGAGATATTTCTGATGGTATCGGCAGTGGATTTGTGAAGCATCCGCATTTCTGTGATGAAGGTTTTGGCTCAGACGGACAGAGCCTCCCCCTTATAATACTCTCATACATCATTAATTCCAATATCACCTAAATAGGGATGCATACGTGGAAAAGAAATGTTTGAGACCTAGCTCCAAATGCTTTATTATATAGCTGTGATAAAAATAGTTCACCTTAAGGCTTCAGAGGAAATATGAAAGAGGAGTTTTATTAAAATAAAATGAAGAATATTATGACCCGCTTTTTTATTGGAACCATGATCCTGACCTGTTCATTCTATGGAATCTCAGGACAAAAATCTGAGCAAGAAAAGAGAATGAAAACAGTGGATGTCACCGTCACTAAAGATGGACAATTTCTCAACAATCTCACCGAGAGGGATTTTAAGCTCTTCGAGGAAGGAAAAGAAGTCAAGATCGATTCAGTCGAGCTGATCGAGGCCAAAAAACGACTGGCCGTCATATTCCATGATCCTCAGTTTTGGTCAAGAAAAATCATGACTGAGAAGGAAGGGATTACTGATGAGCTCGTTCGGCTTGCCCAGCAAGGATATGAGCTCATGATTTTCCAGCTTAACTGGATCACGGGTCTTGAACGTATCCAGCCCTATACGTCCCAGGAAGAGTCCATCCACAAAGCGGCAGATCAGGCAATGGTGAGCATCGGCATCAACAAGTCCCTCGAGGACTTAAGCAGCCGTTCCATCTCTGGAGAAATCACGGGGCAATCCGGTGCCTCCCTTAGCATCGAGAGGCAAGGTGAGCTCCAGGCTTATCTGAATATCAACCGGAGAAGATTTGAGAAGGCTATGGGTGGAATTCTGGCGGCCTGTAACCTCATGCGTGCCGAGAGGGAAGGGGGATCGATTCTTCTCATCAGCAGTGGGATACCAGACCTTTCCTCTTCCAGCCAAGCCAGAGTTCTCGATGGCGTGACCGATGCGCAGAGTGCGCTGGATGCCATCCACAGCCGCGATCAGGAGAATATTGGAACCGTACGCATATTCGACCCCTTTAATCTTCTGGAAGACAAGAAGTTCAACCGAGCAGAGCAGGTTCTAGCTGAGCTGGTTCACTTCGCCAACAGCCAGAATGTACCCATCTACTCCCTTGACCCCGAGATCTTCTCCCGCTCACTCTCTACTCGTTCCTCTGAATTCTTCCATCCAGAAGATGCACAGGCGGCAAAGATCTTGGGTGAAGAGAAAGTCAAGCAGAAGCAGAATCTGAGGCTGTTATCGGAAGGGACGAACGCGGTTTTCTTTCGGGGCTCCAACAAGTTCAAGGAACTGCACCAGGAGATGGACATGGATGCCGGATTCGCTTATCGGCTGAGCTTCAAGCCGCGCCGGAAGAGGCCAGACGGCAAATCCCATGATTTAAAGGTGAAAGTCACGGGAGGCGGCGTAGATATTCAATATAAAAAAAGGTATACTGACTATGGGATCGATGAGATCGGAAAAATTTCACTCGTCTCTGCCTATTATAATCCCGAATTTTTTAAAGACCTCCCCTTTGAAGCAAAATTTGTGCCCTTTGTAACCAAAAAGGGCGACTATGCACCCTGGATCAATCTGGCATTGCCCACCAAGGAGCTATTCAAGGACAGGGTAACACAATCCCCCAAAAAAACATATCACCTGCATTTTTGGATCACAGAGGTTGAGGGTAGAGAGAAAGGCTTCAAGGGACAGATCAACATCTCGCTTGACATGAATCAAAACTTTCGGGATTACATAAACAGAATGGCCTACCTCTGGTTTTTCTTCAGGGGAAAGGAGCTTCCGTTCAGCCCCAACGAATATCAGGCTGTTTATGCTCTTGTCGACACGGAAACTCAGGAGATCGGAACTGGACAGGCGTTTTTCTCGATTCCTGAATTTAAGAAAAACGAACCGGGCGCATTCATCAATTGTGTCCTTGGCTCAGTGTTTGAAAATAGCGAGATCAAGGAGGAATCCTTTATAATCAACCCTAAAACCGGGAACCTCGAGTACAGCGGAATCAAATTTGTGCCTCGAGTGATCAATCTCTTTTCCATGCGGCAGGAGAGTATTGTATTTCTTCAGGTTTATGCCCCTCAAGGTGAGAAAATGATAAAACCCGAATTTCTCGTTTTTAGGGAGGCTGATGGGGAAAGCCAGAGCACGAGTATTCCGGGAGAGCTCGTGGCTGGTTCGTACAATCAAAAGTCAAAAGTCTGGAGTGGCATCTATAAACTTAACCTGTTTGATGTCCGCGTGGGCGAGAATGTTTTCCAAGCTCTAATACCGGTTGCTGATGGCAATCCTATCGCTAGTCAAAAGACTAAGCTGATAAAATTGCGGAATTAGATTCCATTACGCACTGAATCCACAAATTCAACTATGTTCACACTTTCCTCACGTATTTGACATAGCCAAATCTTGCAAACTTAATAATAAGTTCTAGGGGCCGCACAACTATAATTTGAAACATCATTGGCCATATGGTAAAATATAAATCAATAAGAACAAGAAGGATATGGAAGTCTTTAAGATATGAATATTCTAGCAAAAAAAATGTCTATTTTCTTAATCCTGCTTTATTTATTCTTTTTCTTATTCTTTCTTGATCTTTCTTTAAAGGCCCAAGAAAACCCAGAGGGCTCTCAGCTGAATGTCCTTCTCATCACTATAGACACCCTCAGACCAGATCGGCTCAGCTGTTACCAGAGCCCATATCTTAAAACGCCCAACATTGATGGTTTGGCTGAAAGGGGGATATTGTTCACTAGGGCTTTTGCCCATACGACAACTACCTTGCCTTCGCATACAAATATTCTTCTGGGATTAACCCCCCTTTTCCATGGCGTTCATGATAACAACAACTTCATCGTTAGAGAAGAATTTTTGACTCTAGCTGAGCATTTGAAGACGTATGGGTACTCGACCGGGGCTTTTGTCGGCTCCTATATCTTGGATTCAAGATTCGGGCTCTGTCAAGGATTTGATTTTTATGACGACAATTATGAGCGCTCCCATAGACAAAAAATTTCAACATCGGAAAGAAAGGCGGAAGACGTAGTGGATAATGGTCTCAGTTGGCTGAGAATTCAAAGAGCTCCATGGTTTCTCTGGATACATTGCTACGATCCTCACGACCCCTACGACGCTCCCGAGCCTTTTAGAAGTCAATATGAAAAAAATCCCTATAACGGCGAAATTGCCTATGTTGATTTCGTTTTGGGGAACCTCTTGAATTACTTGAAAGTTAACAATTTATTCGAGCAAACTCTGATCATTTTTACTGGCGATCATGGCGAGTCATTGGGTCAACATGAGGAAACAACCCATGGCTTTTTAGCTTATAACAGTACCCTTTGGATCCCTCTTATTATGACCTTTCCTGGCTTGACAAAAAACACAGTGTCTCAGTATGTCAGCCACATCGACATCTTTCCCACTGTATGCGATATTTTGCATATTAAGAAGCCATCTTTTCTTCAGGGATCTTCTCTCCTCCCTCTGGTGAAGAAAGATAAGCTTCTTAGAAAGCCTATTTATTTTGAATCTCTTTATCCGTATTATAGCCGTGGATGGGCTCCAATAAGAGGATTTCTGCTCGAGGGGGAAAAATTTATCGACTCTCCTCTTCCTGAAATTTATGACATGGATAAAGATTTCGATGAAATCCATAACCTTGCAGAAACAAAAAAATTGAGGCACTACAGGGAAGAATTCAATAAACTCATCAAAGATCAATCTTCTCGAGAAGCTGATCAGGCTGAGCAGAGATTGGATAGAGAATCCCTGGAAAAATTGAGGAGCCTTGGTTATATCTCAAGTTATCAAATTTCTAAAAAAGAAAATTTTGGGCCTGAAGACGATGTCAAAGTTCTCCTCCCCTACAATAACAAGGCTACTCAGGCAGTAGAGCTCTATCAGAAAGGGAAAGTTCAAGAAGGAATCGAGCTTCTTAAAAAAGTTATTAACGAGAAGAAATCCCTCGACAGTGCCTATTATAATCTTGCCATTTTGTATGAATGGGAAGGCAGAAAGAAAGATGCTCTTGAAGTCTTGAAATTAGGATTGGAAAACATTCCCTCGAGCTATGAACTTTTCTTCAATTATGTGAGCTTTTTGATCAATGCTGGCTCTTTTGACGAGGTCCTCAGAGTGTTCAAGGAAAAAAGATTTCCTCAAATGGAGAGCAATCCTGAATTGTTGAATAATCAGGGAATTGCCTATTCCCGAACAGGAGATTTTGAGAAGGCCATAGAAATCTATGAAGAAGCGCTTGCTTTAGATAGCAAATTTCCCGCTTTACATAATAATTTGGGCACAGCTTATTTATCTCTTTCTTTGAAAAAAAGAGATTCAAAGGTTTTTCAGAAATCAATCGAGAGCTTTAAAAAGGCAATTGAACTCGATCCAAAATACCCTCTTCCTTACAACGGCTTGGGAATGGCTTACAGGCAAGCGGGAAACTTAGAAGGAGCAATTGATTGTTGGGGAAAAGCCTTGGAGCTCAATCCTGACTTTGGCCCTGTCTCATACAATTTAGGACTTGCTTATATGGATAAAAAGAATTATGTTAAAGCGCTTCATTTTCTGAATGAGTATTATAAAAAATATTTTAATTCTCTTTCCCCAAAGAAGAGGGAAAATTTGGAGTCTTTAATCAAAACCTGCAAAACAAAATCTGTTAAACAATAACTCACACTCTTTCCATTCAAAGGGAAAGCCGAAGCAGAGTCAGGGCGAAGTCACACGAATCCATTACCATGGTTCGGTGTGTAAATGCAAATTTGAAACTTTAATGAAAAAGAGGGAGGGGTTTCCCCCTCCCTCAAACTTAGCTCTATTCTCAGAAAGAGTACCGTAGGGAGATCTGGAAAGTCCTGGAAAGACCGGTGATGCCGGTGATCCTCTTGTAGCTGCCAGTGGGACTGAAAGTGCCTTCCGCCGAGTTGTTGTCCTCAGGCCGCCATGTTCCGCTCGGATTCCGGTTGATATTCACGTAAGTGTTGCCCAGCAGGTTGAAGGCGTCGAGGTAGACACCGAACTTTCCAAAGCTTCCGAGACCGAAATTTTTCTCCAGCCTGAAGTCGACGTTCGTTCTGGTATAGTTCCGACGCGAGCCCAGAGTTTCCACGTTGACGTGATACGAGGTGGACCTCACCCGGTCGATGTTGTTGGCGTCGGCCCATTCCGCGGGAGCATAGACTGTAACAGACCTTTCCCACGGCGTTCCACTATAGTGGTTTAAGTAGAACGAGGAGAGGATCCCGTAAGGTAGATTGAAGGTGCCGTACAGCTTGATCACCAGTGGACGGTCGTCGGTCTGGCGTCCTTCCTCGTTGACGAACCAGTTGGCGCTACTCCCTGCTCCTTCATAGCCCCAAATGTCGCCGTAGCCGCCACCGATATTCCCCCAGCTCTTGGCAATTGTCAAGGACCCGCCGAGCTGCCAGCCCTTGGCAAAGCGTTTGTCGAAAGTGAAGTCCACTCCGGAATACTTCCGAAAGGCCTCCGGAATATTGGTCAGGACTTGGAGCATTTCCGGAGCGTCTTTTGTCATAAAGTACATGTTGACAGTGGCCGCCTCGAACTGGTCAGTGGCCGGAACCGTGGTCGTGAAAGGCACCCAGTAACCGCTGTCCGGCTTGTACCATAGCTCTGCTGTGTCAAAATTGATGAGAGCGTTGTCGATAATGTTTTGCCTGTGCTTATAGATGTAGTTGACGCTGACCTTAAAGTTCGGGAAGAGCTCGTGGTCAATGCCGAGGCTTATCTGATCGTCATAAGTCGCCTTGAGGTCCGTATCGGCCAACCGGCTCCAGTATTCCCGTTGCATGACGAGCGGGCTGCGCGTCGACACGACATCATAGCTGTCCACACCCGCATTGTCGGGATAACCGTTGCCGTTGTCGTCCCACCAGTTAAAATTGTAAGAGCTCAGCCGGAGAGGATTGTAGCTGACGATAAAGGAAGCGTAGAGCCAGTCGCTGTACCGTCCGATGTGGAACTTTAGGGCCGTCTTGCCGTCGCCAAACAGATCGTAGGTGACACCGAGGCGGGGTGTAAACAGGGCCCACTTCACAAAAGGATCGACGCCATCTTGCCTGATCTCGTCATAAGGGTTCATCCCCCACTTTTCTTGAATAGTAGCTTCCCCGACCGAGTAGGAGATTCCGCCCGATCGATCCTTGTAAAGATCGGGAATCCAACCTCTCGTCGCGTCGAAGCGGAAGCCGATATTTATGGTTAGCCTGTTAGCAATAGTCCAGGAATCCTGAGCATATGCGGAATAGCGGACACCTGCGGATTTCGCTGTCCCAGTTTCCCGGGTTTGTCCTGCGACGAACAAACTGATTCGACCATCGCCGTAAGTTGGATGGGGCTCATCCAGGCCATACACTCCCCGCCAGTAATAGGGGCTACCGTTGTACCATTGAATGCGGAGGGGATTCTCTTTCCAGTTGGCCCAATTGCACCCAACCGTATTGAGTTCTAGGCCAGCCTTGAACTCATGATCGCCGCCGAGGAGGTTGTCCTGGAAGCGGGTCATGTGTACCGAAGCCTGATTGGACGGGCGCCCGATCCACTCGTTTATCCGGTAGCCGGTGCCGAAATAATATCCCGTGTAGGTATCGTAGTTGATCTCGGTATTGGACTTATTTTCCATATCGACTATAGCGAGCATCGCGGAGACCTCGAGAAACCCGCCTCGGGCTTCTAGAATTGTGTTTTCATCCATGAGCCAGGTGACAACACCAAACCCGGAATAGTTGCCCCAGGGATCGTCGTGATAATGGCAGTCAAAAGGAGTGAAAAGGCCGCTTGCCCTAGTGTTTCTGAAGTTCTCACGAGCGTTTCCATTAAGTGCAATTCTCAGTTTTGGGCTTAGCTGAAATGTCAGCTTGCCGAAAGCGCCCCAGTTCCAGGAATCTTGGTTGTACTCATCATAACTTACGCCAAGGGGAGACGTCCACGGGACAAAACCGCTTCGCCTTTCGTCCGCCCCATAGCGTCCGTTCATATAAAACCATAGCTTGTCTTTGATGATCGGGCCGCCTAAGCCTGCAGAAAAGTCATAGTTGAAAATGTTGACATTCGGTTTCCCTAGCCCCATCGCTGTGAGCTGGTCCTCGGGTATGACCACGTTCGAGAAGTCCTCGTTATCGTAAATAACCTGGAGCATGCCCGAGAAATCGTTCCCGCCCGATTTCGTTACGGCGTTGACGAATCCGCCTGAGGAAATACCCACTTCGGCGGGCATTCCACCCGTTGCAACCTCAACCTCCTCCATGACGTTGAAATCGATATTAACACCGAGCTGCGCGTTATCCGGATCGTTAGCGTAGAGGCCGTCCACATGGTAGGTGGTGTTAGAAGCTGTCCCGCCCTTGATTTGTCTCGCTTCCACGACTCCAGGAGACAAAGTAACAATAGTCCCCAGGTTCCGGTTGATCGGCAGTTTCTGAAGTAAGTCTGATGAGAAGTACTTGGCTACAGAAGAGGTCTTGACGTCTACAAGTGGAGAGGTGGCCGTGACTACCACCTCTTCTTCGAGCGTTTCCTGACTCAACTGGAAATTCAGGGTGACGGTTGCGGACAAGCGAACCTCGATATTATCCCGCCTGAGGGTTTGGAAGGCTTGGAGCACGGCCGTCACGGTGTAGGTCCCGACAGGAAGAAGGGGGATACGGAAGGATCCTTGTTCGTTGGTGATGCTGCTACTCGTGCCCATCAGAGCCGGACTTGTGGCCGTGATGGTCACTCCGGGAAGAGGCACACCTGCGGAATCCGTGACCACTCCTCTGATAGTACTCGCTACTCTAGTGGTCGCCTGGGCATTTAACGAGGAAACCATTGCAAAGCAAATTAAAACAACAAAAAGTATTTTTTGTCCTTTCAATGAAGTTCTCCTTTAATATTAAAAATAGATTGTCTAAAACTCAAGAAAGCACTTTTTTTTAAATTTCCAATGTTATCACCTCCTTTTTAACGGAAATTAGATATATTATATCTAATATATCAGCAAATTTCGTGCCAAAATATCCCTTCATGTTAAAATTCTATTTCATTCATTTTGAGTTACTTAACGAATCATGAAAAAAAAATGTGCGGCAAGTCAATCCAATTTTTTGGATTCATCCAATTTTTTGGATATTTTGTCTCCTTTCGGAGTATGCATTTTGGAGAGTTTTTTCCGAAATAATTATGTGTCATAACCAACTTCCCTGACATTATTTCAATAGGCAGCATGAAAGTCAAGTTAATTTTATCAAGGTATTACGCATCAGTTAAAATGCATATTCAGGTCGAAAGTAGCCAATTTTTTCCGGATTCTGGAATTACGGATGACTGAAGAGACGCTGGACAATTTTAATGTTGAAAGTCATCATATTCCTTCTAGCCTAATTAGGAGGATGAGATGGCAAAAAAGAGATTATCAATTAAAGAATCTTACTTATACAAAATATCATGATAAAGGTTGGGGTTTACTAGAATTTAAAGTGAAAATTTTCAGAGAGAAGACTGTATCTCGGTAAATGCCTGTTGGTATCAGCTGCCCTCCAAATACCGGAGCAAAACGGTTGAAGTCTATGTGACCAAGTAGAAACTGTTTGTTTTCGATGTCTACACAGGAAGAAGGCTGATATTCTTTCTAGTAATCACGCAGAATTATAAGAAGTTTGTCAGAAAGCATGACATAGTGGTCTTTTTCCCCTTACCTTGTTGGATTCGAATGGTCATACGTCCACTGTAAATGTCGGATAGGCTTAGCCTTGTTGTTTTTAAGATACGCAGCCCAGCCGCATATGTAGTCATTAAAGCGGATACGGTTACGTTAATGGAACTTGCTGATAATTTCCTCTTCTGGGCAAGATAGAGCAGGAAAACAGGTACTCATAAGGCATGTGGTTAACTTAGGGCTTTGTTAGTGAACGTCTATGATATATTTAGAAAAGATATCCTCCTCCAATTCAAATCCGAATCCTGGTCCTTTGGGAACTTTCACATAGCCATTTTCGATTTCTATCTTTGGATTCAAGAAGGATTCTCGCAGAAGAGTAAGTTCAGTGAATTCACAAGCTAAGGGAAGGATTTTCATGGAAGCCGCAAGATGTAATTTTGCAGCTAATGAGAATCCAGGTTCAATTTCAGTTCCCACAATACAAGGCAGCCCCACTGACTCAGCTACTGCTTCAACCTTTTTTGCTTGCAACAATCCACATGTCTTTGATATTTTTATATTTATAATGTCGGCTGCTTCTAGTTCTGCAATTTCTATGACGTCCTGAGGTGTCCATATGCTCTCATCGGCCATCAGCGGGATGCCAATTGATTTGCGGATTTTGGCCATGCCTTTCAAATTCCAACCTGGGACAGGTTGCTCTAGTAATTGAAGATGGCAATCTTCAACTTCCCTCATGGCTTTTATGGTTCCTATAGTATCCCAATGGGCGTTTGGGTCTAATCTTAAGATAGCTCTATCACCCACAGCTTCGCGAATAGCCTTGATTCTTATGACATCTTCATCAATATCCTGGGAACCTTTAATTTTGATAGTGTCTACTCCCATCTTCAGCAGTCCCGTGGCATTCTGAGCCATAAGGTCTGGACTGGCTATTCCTATTTCGCAGGCGACTGGAATTTTATCTCTGAAGCAGCCATTCAACAGTGTATGGACTGGGACTTTGAGAATCTTACCGACGAGATCGAACAGGGCGAGATCAATGCCTTCCTTGGCGCAGGTCGACTGGGCTAGTATTCCATCTACTGTAGATAAAATGTGGCTTATGTTGAATGGGTTCTGACCGATAATCCTGGGTGCCAGGTAATTCTGAATCGAAGAACTCACCGATTCTAAGGTTTCACCATAAAACTCAGGTTCCCAAGCACATGCTTCTCCGATGCCAACGATTCCATTGTCGGTATAGATCTTGACTAGAACAGCATTCGAGCTGGTAAAACCAGTATAAGCGTCTGCAAAGCTCTTGATAGGGATGCCAAAAGGAGTGACTTCAATCTTATTTATTATCATTTTACACCTCTTATAAGTTATTTATATGTGTTCTTTTAAAAGCTTTTTGGATAGCCAACAAGTCTTTCTCCATTTTCCGCGATCTTTACTCTTTAGCATGGTTGAATAAGTTTATCACTGTCAAATCAGCCATGTCAACGCAAATAAGCGGAGTGTCAACGCAAAGTAAAAATGTCCGGTTTTGTCATTATTAAATTTTCTCCAAATAGGAGTTGTAATGTAGTGAAGGGTTATATCTTCGCCAGGGATGATCTGGTGGTGGGATATACTTGTCTTTCCGATGGTTTTTATGC